>TARA_R110002110_G_scaffold2756_1_pt1 | contig 91845 bp, 91 predicted proteins | sample TARA_R110002110 | Tara Oceans TARA_R110002110 (sample SAMEA4397330) | marine metagenome | biome: Polar Biome; feature: [SRF] surface water layer (ENVO:00010504); material: water (ENVO:00002006), including particulate matter (ENVO:01000060) such as... | depth 5 m | reverse complement strand
CTCAGTCCCAGTGTGGCTGATCATCCTCTCAGACCAGCTACCGATCGAAGCCTTGGTGAGCCGTTACCTCACCAACAAGCTAATCGGACGCAGGTTGCTCTTTGAGCGCCGGAGCTTTCCCCCTCGGGGCGTATACGGTATTAGCCGTCGTTTCCAACGGTTATTCCGTACTCAAAGGCACATCCCTACGCGTTACTCACCCGTCCGCCAGTTTCCACTAGAGCAAGCTCTAGCTTCACCTTCGACTTGCATGTGTTAAGCCTGCCGCCAGCGTTCGCTCTGAGCCAGGATCAAACTCTCAAGTTGACCTCCCCGATCCGCTGAACAACGGTTCATTGGTCGGGTTGACTAGAAGCGTCTACTTTGCACAAGCGAGGCACAAATTAATGTACCTCGTTACATCTATGAATGCGCGTGCAAGCGGACGTGTTTGATTATCACGCACCGCCGCCTGCGCATCCCTTCTTCAGGTATTCACAATGTCCAACAGCGCAGATGCCAACATCCGCTCCGACTTTGGAGCGAAATCACTCGGCATGCAGCTAGGCCGCCCAACTGGGTAAACTCCCCAACCAGGCAGCGAGGGCGGGTTATATGACTGTGGACTGGGCAAGTCAAACGCTTTTTCCCGGTCCGAACAGTTTTATTTAACCCGTCCAGAAACCGCTTCAAGACTTGCGGGAACGAGGTTCCCCTGAGCCTTCATCGGTGCGCCGGGTGATATAGGATCACAGCAACTTGTGTCAATCGTTTTACTGCGTCGCAGCAATTTAAATACTCCACTCAAACAACGCCTGTCCCGGGTATGCACGAGTCACCCGGATTCGCTAGGCTGACCGTGCGGTTGAAGCCGCAATAGATATCGTGGAATACCCAAGATGAAACGCCTCATTCTGCTACGACACGCAATGGCCGACTGGGCCGGAAACGGCCTGGATGATTTCGATCGCCCGTTGTCCAACGAGGGGCGGAGCGAAGGTCTGCTGCTGGCACCCTGGCTCATTCAACATGGACTGGTGCCGGAGCATGCGCTCATCTCACCCGCGCTGCGCACCCGCCAAACCTGGGAGCTCGTCGGCGGCCATCTTCCCGACGCCCCGCCCCATGACACACACGAAGATCTCTACCTGGCAACGCCGGGCACCCTGCTCGCACGCATCGGTGCGCTCCCCGACATCATCGAGACGGCGCTGGTCCTCGCGCACAACCCCGGCCTCGAAGCCCTGGCGCGGATGCTTGCCGGGCCCGCGCCCGACGACGCGTCGATGCGGGACATGATGCTCGGCTACCCGACGGCCGGCCTTGCCAAGTTCACCGTCGAGACCGATCGGTGGGAGCAGATCACCGTCGCGACAACGCGCCTGGATATTTTCTACCGCCCGCCGGCGATGGACGACTGAGCGCGCTCAGCCGCGCAAACCGCGCACAAAGTCCGCCAGCGCTGCGCCGACCTCGTCGGGCACATCTTCCTGCATATAGTGCCGGCCATGCACCGTGACTTCGGTCTGGTTCTTGAACGTGCGCGCATGTTCGCGCGCAGCACCCGCAAGCCCATGGCCCTCGTCGGCATTGATGAACAACTTCGGCGTCTCGGTCTCGACCAGCCAGTCGGCGTAGCGTTTCACGATCGCATGGCTTTCGGCCGGCTCGCCGTCGAACGGTATATCGTTGGGCATGATGACGCCGGGGAGTCTGGTGCCGCCAGGACGATTGGTCGGATAGCGATAGACCTCTTTCTCGATCTCGGAGAGATCGCGCATGATCCCGCGCTCAAACAGCATCACCTCGACGAACAGGTTCTTCTCGATGGCTTCCGCCTCCCCCTCCGGCGTTCGGAAGCGCTTGAAGGCCCCCACTCTTTCTTCGGGGATATCCGACCAGTGGCGCGGCCAGACCATCGCCTCCATATAGGCGATGCCCTGGACCTGCTCCGGTACGCGCGAGGCCCGCTCGAAACCGACGGCCGCGCCCCAATCATGGAGCACCAGAAGCAGGTTCTCATTCAGACCCAGCGCCTCGAAGAAGGCGTCGAAATATTCGATATTATCCTGGAAGTGATACGCGTCCCGCGGCGACGTCGATGACCAGCCATGGGCAATGAAGTCCGGCGCGATGATCCGACCCATCCCCGCGACATGGGGGATGACGTCGCGCCACAGGAACGACGAGGTCGGGTTCCCGTGCATGAAGACGATCGGGTCGCCTTCACCGATATCGATATAGGCCATTTCGGCATCGCCGACGGTGACCGTCTTGCGCAAATCCGGATTGGCGGTGGACAGGGTCTGGCTCGGATCGACGGTCGGAAGGGTGGCTTTCGGCGGCATGTCTGTCTCTCCTGAAAGGTTGCGCGACGATACCATCGGCCAGGGAACTCAGTGCAGACGAATGCGAAAGACACTGGTGCGGGTGCCTCATCAGTCCACAAACGGCCCACAGAAGGGCTGCCCGATGTGACGAAACGATGCGAACGCGATATGACTGAGGTGCCAATTCGGCTGAATTCAATGGGATGCAGAGGCAAAGCGTTCGCCATGCCCGCACGGCACAGCAAATGACCCGGCCCAGCCCGCCACGCGGGCGCAGCAGCGCCGGAAAGGATGCCATCACGGTTGAGCTCGCGGCCGTGATTGTCGCCGTCGCGTCTGACGGCCCGCGCGTGCTCGTCCGCCAGCTCGACACCTCCCGGCCGGCCGCCCTGCCCTCAGGCCCACTGGAGCCCCATCACCGCACCCTGGAGGCCGGTCTGCGCACCTGGGTGGAGGCGCAGACCGGCTACGACCTGGGCTATGTCGAGCAGCTCTACAGCTTCGGCGACGCCAACCGCCATGCCAGCGCGCGCGCGCAGCCCGGCCGGATGCTGTCGATCGGCTATCTCGCCCTGGTGCACGAGAGCAAACCTCGCGGCATGGACGAGAGCGAATGGCGAAGCTGGTACGCGTTCTTCCCTTGGGAAGACTGGCGCGCCGGCCCGCCCGCAATCCTATCCACCGTGCGTGACGGCATCGCGGGCTGGATCGCCGAGGCGCCGCGCGACGAACGAAAATCACGTGAGGAACGCGCCCGCGTCGCATTCGGGGCGCCCGATGAACATTGGAACGAGGAGTTGGTCCTCGAGCGTTATGAACTGCTGTATGAAATCGGGCTCGTCCCCGAGGCGCATCGCGATGGTGCGGCCTGCTGGGCACCGCGCGAAGCCGCGATCATGGAGGCGGACAGCCTGCAGGCAGACCACCGGCGCATTCTCGCCACGGCCATCTCGCGCCTGCGCGGCAAGATTAAGTATCGGCCGGTTGTGTTCGAGCTGATGCCGCCACGCTTCACCTTCCTCGACCTGCAGCGCGCCGTGGAAGCGCTGTCCGGTGTCGAGCTGCACAAGGCGAACTTCCGACGCCTGGTCGAGCATCAGGGCCTGGTCGAGGACACAGGCGCGATGTCTTCCAAGACGGGCGGACGCCCTGCCCGCCTGTTGCGGTTCCGCCGCGAAGTGCTGCTCGAACGCCCGGCCAGCGGGGTCGGCCCGCCGCCGGTACGCCGGGGCGCTACGACGCCACGTCGGCGGTAAACAGCGCACGACGCGTCAAGCGCTCGCTATACTTCCGCCGCCCAAACGAGAGAGGGACCGAGTTTCATGAAAGCCATTCGTTTGCACCGCACAGGCGGTCCGGAAGTCCTGCAGCTCGACGACATCGACCGCCCCGAACCGGGCCCGGGTCAGGTCCTGGTCAAGGCTCACGCGATCGGCGTCGGCGTCCCCGACGAGCTGATTCGCGATGGGCGCTATCCCTGGATGCCCGAGCTCCCGACCATTCCCGGCCTCGAGATGAGTGGACATGTGGAAGCACTCGGCGATGGGGTGACCCAGCACAAAGTCGGCGACCCGGTCGTCGTGTCGGTCATCCCCACGCGGAGCTGCTACGCGGAATATTTGGCCGTCGACGCCGACTGGGCCTTTCCCTGCCCGGCCAACATCGATCCCGCCGATGCGGCCTGCCTGACGAATTACCGGGTGGCCTACCGCATCTTGCACACCGCTGCGCGCGTGCGTGCCGGAGAGTCCGTCGTGATCGTCGGTGCGGCCGGTGGACTGGGAAGCGCGCTGGTGCAGCTGGCCAACGACGCTGGCCTTGTCACCATTGCGCTCGTGCGCGGCGACACGAAGGCCGCATTCGCGCGCGAGTTGGGCGCCGATCATGTCATCGATTCCCGTCGTGAAGATGTGAGCGCCCGCATCACGGACCTCACCAGCGGCCAGGGCGTGGACTTCATCATCGATCCCGTCGGCGGCGAACAATTCGTCGGCCAACTGGACCTGCTCGCCCCCGTCGGCACCCTGATTCTGTATGGCCTCATCGACGGGCTGCCGACCGACGACGTGTTTGCCGCCCAGTGCAAGCGATGGGGCCGCAGCCCCGCGGTGCGTATGTTCTCCATCCACTCCTATGACGAACGCCCGGACGATACAGCGCGCGACCTCGTAATGCTGATGGAGATGATCGGCGAAGGGCGGATCAAGCCGGCGATCTTCGCAAAACTACCGCTCGAAGGCGCAGAAGACGCGCATGTTCAAATCCAGGACGGCAAGGTCCTCGGCAAGATCATTCTGCAGCCGGATCTCTGATCGGCGCGGATTTTCCGCTAGGTGAAATAGAGCCCGCCGTTCAGGTGGACCGTCTGGCCGGTCATATAGCCGTTTCTGGCCAGCATAACGACGGTCGCGGCCACTTCATCGACATGCCCCATGCGGCCCACCGGCGGAGAAAACACCTGCTGCTCAGGCGTCGCAGTGGCCGTCATGTCGGTGCGGATGAGCACCGGCGACACGGCGTTGGCGGTCACACCTTCCTCGACCAGGCGCAGCGCATAGGCCCGGGCCAGCGCCTCCATCCCGCCCTTGGAGGCGGAATAGTGAAGCCCGACACGACCACCATTATGGGCCGCGCCCGACGTGATGTAGATCAGACGGCCCCAGCCACGCGCGCGCATGCCGGCAACCACGGCCTGGGAGCACAGGAATGCCGAGGTCAGATTTGCCTGCAGAACATGGTTGAAATCGTCTTCCGTCGTCTCCTCGATCGTCTGGCGAATGCCGATCCCGGCATTCGCGACCAGAATATCGACGGGCCCGAGTTCCGCCTCGGTCTCGGCGACCATGCGCATAACATCGTCGTTCACCGTCACGTCGCCCTGCACGATCGCCGCGCGACCGCCCGCGTCCGCGATCGCCGCGGCCGTTTCCCGGGCCGAGTCTGCATTTAAAACATAGTTGACGGCCACGGCCGCACCGGCCGCCGCCAGGGCATGTGAAATGGCCGCACCGATGCCGCGACCGCCGCCGGTCACGAGTGCGACCCGGCCGGACAAATCCATCGCTTCCATAATGATAACCCGCCTGTGTGTTTTCCGGTCGCGGCTACATCACCGCGCCGACCTGCCAGGGAATGAATTCATTGTCGCCGAAGCCGAGCGCCTCGGACTTCGACTGCGTGCCGCTCGCGATGTCGAGCATATAGTCGAAGATCTCCAGGCCGACATCCTCGATGGTGGCATCCCCGTCGGCGATCTTGCCGGCGTTGATGTCCATATCCTCGGTCATGCTCTCATACATCTGGGTGTTGGTGGCGAGCTTGATCGACGGCGACGGCTTGCAGCCATAGACCGAACCACGCCCGGTCGTGAAGCAGACCAGGTTCGCGCCCGATGCGACTTCACCGGTGATCGAGGCCGGATCGAAGCCCGGCGAGTCCATGAACACGAAGCCCTTGGTGTCGATGGGCTCGGCGTATTTGTACACGCCGGTCAGATTGGTGGTGCCACCCTTGGCTGCCGCACCCAGGGATTTTTCGAGGATCGTCGAAAGACCGCCGGCCTTGTTGCCCGGTGACGGGTTGTTGTCCAACGAGCCATAGTTACGGGCCGTGTAGTCTTCCCACCACTTGATACGATCGACCAGCTTCTGGCCGACTTCGGCATTCACCGCGCGCCGGGTGAGCAGATGCTCCGCACCATAAATCTCCGGTGTTTCCGCCAGGATACCGGTGCCGCCATTGGCCACCAGCCGGTCCACGGCGTTGCCCAGCGCGGGATTGGCGGTGATGCCCGAATAGGCGTCCGATCCGCCGCACTGGAGTGCCACCGTGAGCTCGCTTGCCGAAACGGTCGAACGTTTGGCGGCGTTGGCCGGCGCCAGCATCGTGCTGATCCGCTCGATCGCCTGGTCCACGGTCTTCCGCGTGCCACCGGATTCCTGAATCGTCATGGTCTGGAAGGTGTCGTTGAGCTCGAGGCCATAGGCGTCGAGCAGGAAGGGAATCTGGTTCACCTCGCAGCCCAGCCCGACGATCAGCACGCCGGCGAAATTCGGATGGCGCGCATAGCCCCACAGGGTGCGCTGCAGGTTGGCGTAACCGTCACCGGAATCGGCCATGCCGCAACCGGTCGCGTGCACGAAGGCCGACACGCCGTCAACATTCGGATAGTCGTCGAGCTTGCCGGTGGCGTTGAAGGAATCCGCGATGTAGCGCGCGACCGTCGCCGAGCAATTCACCGACGTCAGGATGCCGATATAGTTGCGGGTGCCCACGGAGCCGTTCTTGCGCACATAGCCTTCGAAGGTGCGGCGCTCGGCCTCGGGCACCATCTCCGTCTCGCGCAGGTCGGTGGCGAACTGATAGTCGCGATCGACCATCCGGAATTCGCAATTCTCGGTGTGGACATGATCCCCCACCTTGATGTCGTGCGCGGCGAACCCGATGATCTGGTCGTATTTGATGACCGTCTCACCCTTGGCGATGGGCCGGGTGGCGATCTTGTGGCCACGGGGTATCGGCGCGTTCGTCGTGACGTCCTCGCCGGGAATGGCTGTGTTCGGCATAAGCTCGGCCCGCGCGACGACAACATTGTCGGCGGCGTTCAGGCGGATCGTCAGGGGTGCGGTCTCGGACATCTGGTCTCACTCAATAGGGTTACGGACTGGAACTTCGGGACGCTAGAATTTCAGGACGTTGGTGAAATTGTCCCACGGGCTGTAGAAGCGCACGCCTTCGCGTAGCGGTGGCTGCGGCGCCTGGATTTCGAGCCAGTGCACCGGCGTTCCCTCACGGGGAAAGAATGCGTGCTGGGCGCCGACGCCGGTCCAGGCAAAGTCGCCTTCCTTTAGCAGATATTCCTGCCCGTCGAAGACAATATCGACCTCACCGCCGAGAATGTAATACGCCTCTTCGAACGCATGATCGTGGTGATTGCAAATCCCGCCATTCGCAAAGCTGATGACGAACATATTGAAATGCACGGCGCCGAACACGTCGTCGATCAGCATGCGCTGGGAAAAGCCGTCCAGATCCGGCGTAATCGTCAGCGGCGGCGTGTGTTGGGCATAGTCGTAATGCCCGACCATCTGATCGCGCCGGTCCGCCAGATTGATCAGCGCCGGCGCATCCGGCCAGTCGGCGGCACCCGCGAACCATATGTCCTGCCAGGCATCCGGCGCCTTGGGCTGGGGGGCGCACATCTCGACCCAACGCACGGCAACCGGTCCGGCGTTGCGAAAGGCGTGGGCGACCCCGGTCGGGATCAGCATGAAGTCGCCGGCGACGAGCCGATACGCCCGCCCGTCGCGAACCACGTCGATCTCTCCGGCCGTCATGTAAATCCCGGTTTCGTGGGCCTGGATCGTGAGCTCGGTCTCACCGCCCGGTTCGACCTCGATGATCCCATAGGAAATATGCACGGTGTCATCGGCATGCTCGACGAAGGGCGACCAGTTCAGCCCGCGCGCATGGTCGCCGTATTTCGGGTGTGGGGCCAACGCGGCGCTGTCGAATGTCGCGACCTTGTGCATGCCTTCCCTCCCGTGCCGATGGACGGGAGACCGGCTCGTCTAGCGTGCGCGCATATGCTCCGCGATCGCCTTCTTGACCTGGCCCGGCTGGGCGTCCACCGCCTCCGCCAAACGGCGTAATTCCTTGCGCAAACCATACACCTGATCCATCAGCGAAAGAACCGTCGGCACACCATCTTCGGCGATCGCCATGTCACGGCGTATCTCCCGGACCAAACGAAGCCGGGCGATGTCGATCTCGCGAAACCAGAGTTCGCCGTGACGACGCTCGGGCAACACCCAGCCATGCGCCACCCAGCGTCGAAGCTCAACGCGGCGCACGCCTGACAATATCTTCAGGACCTCGATTTCGCGCATCGCTCAGGCCTCTATGTCCAATCTTGGATCGTAGCCATGCTCTTGCGACCATTCCTCAAGGAACTTCACTAGTTCCGGATCGGGATCGTCGGGCAGCATCACCTTCAACGTGACGTGCTGGTCTCCGCGTCCTGACTTGCCGGCGGGAACACCCTTTCCCTTCAGACGCAAACGCGCGCCGGTATTGGAGCCCTTGGGGATGTTCATGGAGACAAGCCCATCAATCGTGGGGACGCGCACCTTCGCGCCGAGAACAGCCTCCTGGAGCGTGACCGGCAAGTCGATGTGAATATCGTTGCCCTGTCTGCGAAACAGGCTGTGCGGTTTGACATGTACGGTGACCAGGGCGTCACCCGCTGGCCCGCCGCCCAGTCCGGGTGAGCCCTTACCCTTCAGGCGCAAAACTTGTCCATCCCGCATCCCGGCCGGGATCGCCAGGTCGAGGGCTTTGGCATCGGGCATCGTGATGCGGGACTTCGTGCCCCGCGCTGCGTCGAGAAAATCGACCTCGAAGGTGTAACGCACGTCGCCACCGCGCATACGAACCTTCTGTCCCCCGGACCGGCGTTGCCCGAACAGATCCGAGAACATACCGCCCATATCGGCATAGCCATCGGCCGAATTATAGGGATGATCCGCACCGGCTTCTGCGTAATGGCGATAGGACGGCTGTTCGACGCGTTCATGACCATCGGCATCGATCTCGCCCCGGTCAAAGCGCGCGCGTTTGTCTTTGTTACCGACGATGTCGTTGGCGGCCTGGGCGTCCAGAAAGCGTTTCTCGGCCGCCTGATCGCCGGGCTTCAGGTCAGGGTGGTTTTCCTTGGCAAGCTTGCGATACGCCTTGCGGATCTCGTCCTCAGACGCATCTCGACTAACGCCAAGAACTGTATAGGGGTCTTTCGCCACGGGATGCTTCCGATAGTGGTTCTGTCCCTCTTATGTAGTGTCTCTCGGTTAATGATTTAAGACCAGGCCTCCGATGTCCCCGCAGCCTGGTCAGGGCCACGGGGATATCGAATGGCAGCACTCAGTCTATTTTCGCGGCGATCGCGTCCATTTCGACCAGGAATTCCGGTCGGGCCAAACCTTTAATGGCAAGATAGGTCGACACCGGCTTGTGGCCATTCAGGAACTCCTGGCGGCCGTCGCTGACCATGAACACGTCAGACGGGTCGAGCGAGAACACGTTGAGACGCACGAGGTCTTCCACACCCATATTCGCGGACTTCAAGACCTCGATAACGTTCAGCCAGATCTGCCGGTGCTGGGCCTCGAAGCCGATCGGCATGGTGCCCTCCGGCGTGACGCCAACGACGCCGGCAATATGCAGCGTGCGGGCACCCGCGGGGACCTCGATGCCGTGGCTGTAGAAAGCGACGGGCGGGGCGATGGTATCTGGATTGTGGGCTTGCAACATGACTTCGTCCTCCATTCGGTTGGTTCCGACATCAGAGGCGAGCCACGCAATGCGATTCCGACACAGCGGAGGCCCGCATCAGTGCCGTGTTTAGTATGGCATGAACGAAGACATAGACCAGTCGCGCGAGACTTGTTCGGGCCTGTCATGGGCGCTGGCCAACCGGGTGCCGGACGGCCGGGCGAAGGCCATCCTCAACCGATTCAAGACCGGATAGAAAACGGCCCCGCCGAAGCGGGGCCGCAATCTGTTGTGTGGATAGACCGTGTCTCGCGATCAGGCGGCCTTTACCCGGTCGAGGAAGCTCGATACGGCAGCCTGCAGCTCGTCCGACTGGGTCCCCAGCTGTTCGGCAGCACCGAGCACTTCCTGGGCCGAAGTTCCGGTTTCCTGAACACCGCGCGAAACCTCAACGATGTTCATGGACACGCTCTGGGTGCCGGTCGAGGCCTGCTGGACGTTCTCCGCGATCTCGCGCGTCGCCGCCCCTTGCTCCTCGACCGCCGAGGCAATAGCGGTTGCCGTGTCGGAGATGTCGGTGATCGACTTGCCGATCTCCTGGATCGCCGCCACGGCCTCCTGGGTCTCACCCTGGATCGATGCAATCTGGGCGCCGATCTCCTCGGTTGCCTTGGCCGTCTGGGTCGCCAACGATTTAACCTCGGATGCCACGACCGCGAAGCCCTTGCCGGCCTCACCGGCGCGCGAGGCCTCGATGGTTGCATTGAGTGCCAGCAGGTTGGTCTGGGCCGCGATGTCGTTGATCAGGTTGACGACTTCGCCGATTTTCTGAGAAGCCGCTGCCAGGCCTTCGACCTTGGCGTTTGTGGCGTTGGCGGTCTCGACCGCAGCATTGGCCATTTGGGCGCTCTGGGCGACCTGACGGGAAATCTCCTCGACCGAGGCCGAGAGCTCTTCTGTCGCCGTCGCGACCGTTTGGACATTCGCCGTTGCCTCTTCGGACGCCGCAGCAACCGTTGTGGAACGCTGGCCGGCCTCGTCTGCGATCGAAGTCATCGACAGGGCCGAAGATTTCATCTGCTCGGCCGCTGCCGAGACGGATCCTAGTGACTTCTTGGCGGTGCCGTCGAACTCGCCGATCAGGTCCGAGACTTGCTTGGCCCGCCGCGCGTCCACCTCATGCTTGCCGGCTTGGTCGGCTTCGAGGCGCTTGCGTTCGATGGCATTCTGTTTGAACACCTCGACGGCCTTGGACATGTCGCCGATTTCGTCGGTCCGGTCACCACCGGGGATTTCGACCTCGGTGTCGCCTTCGACCAGGCGGCCCATGGCCTTCGTCATCGCCACGATCGGCCGTGCCGTGCTGCGCACCACGAAGAGACTTGCGCCGCCGACGGCCAAAAGAACGAGCCCGACCACAGCAAGAATCAGAAAGAGCTCCTTCATGAAAGCCGCTTGCACATCGTCGATATAGATTCCCGAGCCGACGACCCAGCCCCATGCATCGACACCGGCGACATAGGACAGTTTCTCGACGGGGACATCAGAACCCGGCTTGGGCCACATGTAACTGACGAACCCCGAACCGTTTTCCCGGACGGTGTTCACGAATTCGACGAACATTGTGGTGCCATTCGAATCTTCGAGGCCGGTCAGGTCGCGCCCGGCAAGCTCTGGCTTGATGGGGTGCATGACGACGACCTGGTTCATGTCGTTGATCCAGAAATAGTCGCTGGAACTCTCGCCGTAGCGCAGCGCACCGACCGCCTCCTTGGCGGCGGCCTGCGCGGCCGCCACGCTCAGATCACCCGCCTCCGCCCGCGCGGCATAGCTGGCGATCAGCGAGTGGGCCACCTGCACGAGATTCTCTGTCTTGTCGCGGCGGTCATCGATGAGACTGCTGCGATATTCGACAAGCGCCACCCCGGTGACGGTCATCAGCCCGAGCATGGCCACAACGACGAGGATCGTGAGTTTCGAGGAGAGTTTCAGACTGCTGAGATTCATGTTGGCACACCTTCAGAATACGGATGGGTACGCGCGGGCCCTGCCCACGTGTCCCGGATGCGCGCAAGCTAGTGCGCGGGCGTAAACATTCCGTGAATGACCGTGAACGGCTGCGCCGTGGGCCGGAAATGCGAAAGCCCGCCACAGGGCGGGCTTTTCCGGGTGTTGGTAGCGGAGGAGGGACTCGAACCCCCGACACGCGGATTATGATTCCGCTGCTCTAACCAGCTGAGCTACTCCGCCCCAGTTGCGGCTGCGGATATAGGTGGTGCGCTCACCGCCTGTCAAGCAGCGCAGGATGAAGTCACAATTCCAAGTGCATTCAATCGCGTGGACGCAGCCGAACACCTTCGACCACACGGGCGCTGGGATGCAGGACAACCCGTTCGTCAGCGCGAACGCCCTGTATGATTTGGGCCTCCAGCCCGTTGCTTTGTCCGAGCTCAACCTGGCGTTGTCTGGCACGCCCCTCGTCCTCGACGAACAGCATCCACATCGTGCCGTCGCGGAACAGCGACGTTAGCGGCACTTTCAAAACATCCGTGCCGCGCCACAACACAATCCGGGCCTCAACCCGGTATCCATGCCCCAAACGCCGCCAGCGCTCCGGCGGGTCTTTGAGGTCGATAACGACGTTTACCCGTTGCTCCTCAATGCCCAACGCGGACACCTTGGTGAATCCGAAAGGCTCGATGCGGCGCACCTCTCCCGTCAGCGGGGTGGCACCTCCCCATTCGTCGACGATCACCTGCATACCCACCTCCACCTTGACGGCGTCCGACGACAGCAGGTCGGCGACAATCTCCAGAGACTGCGGGTCGCCGATCTCAATCAGGGGCTCACCGGCCTGGACGACCACTTCGCTCTCGTGCAGTCGACGCAGAATCTGACCGCTGACTGGCGCTGTGATGGCGATACATGCGCAATCGCCATGCAGGTCCCGTGTTTCGGTCGGCGACACCAGCTGCGCGTTGGCTTCCGCCAGTTCAAACTGACGCATCGCGATCCCCGCGCGCGCGGTCGTGACCGCGGCGGAACGGGTCTTGAACAGACGTTGCGCATCGTCCAGCGCGCGCTGTGCGATTGTCTTGCTGCGTATCAGCTGCTCGGCCCGCCGCAGCTCGGCAGCGGCAAATTCACTCTCGGCTACCGCCTCATCGAGTTCCGCGCGCGCCAGAGCAAGCGCCGACTCCGCCGCCTGCACAGCGGCCCGAGCCTGGGTTTCACTGCGCACATCGAGAAACGAGGGGTCGACGGGTTCAATCTGGGCCACCACTGTCACCCCGGCTGTCACCTGATCGCCGACTTCGCTCTCGATCCTCCGCAAGCGACCGGTAACCGGTGCTGACAGAACGAATACATCGCGCACGCGCGTTTCCGCTTCCTCGTTGATCGACACAACCAATTCACCTTCGACAACGACAGCGAAGTCGACCGGCACCGGTTGCGGCCGAAAGGCATAAACGAGCCCGCCCAGAACGGCCAATCCGAGAACACTCCAGAGGCCAAATCTACGCCATTTCATACTCAGCACTCCTCACTCACGGGTCTTAAGAACGGAAATCAAGTCGAGGTGATCGAGCCGCCGGTGAACCATAACGGCCGAGATCGTGGCGGCGGCCAGCGCTATCAGCACGGCCAAACCGAATGTCGCCCCGGAAACGACCAATGGAACGCGGAACAACTCGTTGCCGAACTCGTGTGTGATTAGCCACGCCAATCCAAATCCGGCGACACATCCGAGCGGCAGTCCGACGAAAACCAGCAGCCCCGCCTCCCCAATCAGAATGTAGGAGATCTCCGCATGGCTGAATCCGAGCACCCGGAGCGTCGCATACTCACGCCCCCGTTCGGACAAGGCGATGCGCATGCCGTTGTAGACGACGCCGAACGCCAATATGCAGCCGAAGGCGATAAAGAAGGTGACCTGCACCAGAAGGGTCTTGGCCAAAGTTTCATTGAATGTGTCGATTGCCGCACGTTTTTGCGTCACAGCCGAAACATCCGGCAATTGCTTGAGCCGGGCGAACAGCTCCAGTTCGGCGTTCCGATCAACCAGCATATGAACAAGCCCCACGCGCGGACCTTCATCCATCGCCCGGTGCAGCGCCGAGAGGTTCATATAGGCCGGCGTGCCAATATAAACTTCGAATAGGTCGACAACGGGCAGCCGCAGATTCGGCCGCCGTCCTTCCAGAACCTGTACGTCGACGATATCACCCCGCCCGACAGCCAGTTTCCGGGCCAACTCCCTCGACATCACCAACCCTTCCGGGGGAACCCGCAATGCACCTCCGTCCGTGTCAAACACAAGACTCAGTTGCGGGTCGGACACGACACCCTGGATGGCACCTCGATGTGTGCGCACGCCCACCCGAAACTTGACGCTCACCGACCGTTCCGGCTCCACCGCCAGGACTCCCGGCAAGCGACTGAATTCGGCCACGACATTTGCCGACTGAGCTTCGACCAACCCCACCGTGACATCCTGACGCTGCGCCTGATGGAAGAACACCTCGACGATACGGTCGATTGAATCGAGCCACTGCAAAGACGTAATCAGCACCGCGACAGACAGCCCAACGCCAGCCGAGGTCATGAAAGATCGGACCGGCCAACGCAACAACTGCCGCAAGATGATTCTGGTGGGCTGGTCCAACCACCGCGCCACACGGGCCGAGCGCAAGCGAGTCTTGCGGTAAAGCGGCGGTGCGGGCGGCCGCATCGCCTCGGCCGGAGACAAAAGCACAGCCCGGCGCACAGCCATGAACGTTCCGGCCAGCGCCGCCCCCATGCTGATGGCGCCAGACAAGACAAAGACTGTGGGGCTGGGCCGGAAGAGCAGAAACGGGAAGCGGAATATTTCTTCGGCGTAAAACTGCGTGTTGAAACGGCCGAACCACGCGCCCGCAAACCAGCCGATCAAAATACCGATCCCCGCCATGACAATAACCATCTTGGCGTAGTGCCAGCCGACGCTGATATTGCCGTAGCCGAACGCCTTCATCAGGCCGATCTCGGCACGCTCGATCGCGATCAGCCGGGCGATTACGACGTTCGTCAAAAACGCCGCAACGGCGAGGAAAATCGCTGGCAGAATGCTGACGATCGAGCGCAGTTGCGCAATTTCGTTCTCCAGAAAGAAGTTCGAGGTCTGATCAGAACGCGCAAAGGCGCCGACACCGCCATATCGGTCAAGCAACGTATCAAGGCGACTGACGACATCGTCGACGCTGGCACCCCGCTGCAGCGTGAGCGAGACATCATTAAACGCACCGTCGAGGTCGTAGGCGGCCTCGAGCGCATTCCTGCTCATCCAGAGAATGCCAAATCGCTTTTCGTCCGGCAGCAACTGACCCGGGCCGATTGTGTAGACATATTCCGGCGACAGCGCGATCCCGACAATGTCGAGTGTCCTCTTTTTGCCGTTCATCACGACCTTGAGTTGGTCGCCCGGCAGCAGCTCATGCTCCAGAGCAAAGGGTTCGCTCAAGACAACTTCGTCGGGCCGTCCCGGCGAAATCAGGCGGCCGGATCGAAGCGCAAGCCGATTGAGTATCGGTTGGTTGCCCACCGGGATCGATACCAGCTGGCCGATCACCGGCTCTTCAAAACCGGCAATGTCGATCGTTGCGAACTTGACGATCCGGGTCTCGACATTCTGCACACCGGGAATGCGTGCAATCCGGTTGGCGAGCTTCTCCGGTGCCCGTTCAACCCCGGCAAAAACATCGGCAAAACTGTAACGCTCGTAATAGGCATCGCCGGTTGTCTCAAGCGCCTCAATCGCGCTGAGTGACATCACCAATACTGCAACACCCGAAGCAATCACAAAGGCAATCGCGAGCACCTGACCCCGCAGGCGCCACACATCACGAATGAGCTTACGGTCGAGCGCGCCCATGGCCGCTACCACTCCAGCTCATGTGCAGGACTGCGATGAGAATTGGTCACGCTGTTGACGATCCTGCCATCACCGAAAGACAAAACCCGGTCCGCCATACCCCCGATCCCGGTATTGTGGGTGATAAGAGCCGTTGTCGTGCCGAGTTCCCGGTTCACCTGTTCGATCGCCTCAAGAACGATAATGCCGGTGGCGCTGTCCAGGGCACCGGTCGGCTCGTCACAGAGCAAGATGTCGGGTCGCTTGGCAATCGCCCGGGCAATTGCGACACGCTGCTGTTCGCCGCCCGAAAGCTGTGCGGGAAAATGGTTCATTCGCTCGCTCAGCCCGACCAGCGCCAGCGCATCGGCCGGCGGCAGGGGCGACGGCGCAATTTCAGTCACCAACGCCACGTTCTCGAGCGCAGTCAGGCTCGGAATGAGGTTATAGAATTGAAAAACAAAGCCGACATGGTCACGGCGAAACCGCGTCAGCGTTCGATCATCTGTGGCGATGAGCTCACGACCACGAAAGAACACCTGGCCGGAGGTGGGTCGGTCAAGACCTCCAAGAATATTGAGCAGCGTCGACTTTCCGCTGCCTGACGGACCGAGCAAGACGATCAACTCGGATTCGCGAAGCTCCAGATCCACCCCGCGCAGCGCCCAGATTTCGACTTCGCCGGTTTGATAGGACTTGGTCAGCCCGCGCGCACTCAGCACCACTCGCGAGTCTGCGACCTGACCACAGTCTTCGACCGGGCGCGTCAAACCGGAGGGCTTCCGTGGCACTCGGTGCATATAGGTCTGAACATGGTCCAGACTTAGCAAGCCACCGTTGGTGCGGCATTGACCCAAATCAGGTCGAAACGCTCAGGATATCCATGAAGTGGCAATGGCCTTACGGCGTCACCGCGCGCACACGCCGCCCCCGCCCCAGCATAAAGACGCCTGCGACGACAAACGCAAACGCCACCAGATGGAAGATCTCGGGCCGCTCGCCGAGGATCAGAACCGCCAGCAGCGCTGTCAGCAAGGCACGGATATAGTTGGATATTGTTGCCTTGTTGGCACCGATCGCGAGGACCGCACTGTTGGTAAAGCCAACCGCGACGATGGCCACCCCGATCCCGACCCAGGCCATGACCGCGGCAGATTCCCAGGTTACCGGCATCGGCTTGAATATGATGGTCTCGGTGACGTAGAGCGGCAGCATCACCAACATGGAGAAACACTGCACGGACAGCAGTATTTCAGCGGTCGTGAAGCTGCTGGGTATCTTGCGCAACAGCGAGTTATGCACGGCGAAGCCGAACATCGCCGCGAGCATGATCAAATCGCCGATATTCGGCTTGAGCGTAGCGAAGACGGACAGGTCGCCACGCGACAGAATGACGAAAACCCCCACCGTCGCGAGGACGATCCCGAGGGTCTGGATACGTGTCACCGATTCGCGAAACAGGAAAAACGTGATCAGCACGGTCGCGACGGGTTGCGCCGTCGAGACGACACCCCCGTTGATCGCGGTGGTGAAGTGATAGGCCACATAGACCGCAGCATTGCCGAACGGTCCGAGCGCGACGGCCATCACCAGGAACAGCTTCCAGTGTTGTCGGATCTGACCGCGTTTGGCCCATACCGCGCGCCCTACGAACGGCATCAGCACGACGGTCGCGATGAAGAGCCGCCAGAAACCGATACCCATCGGCGGCATGTCGCCCTGCACCCATCGTCCGATGATGTGGTTCGATGCCAGGATGAAGGCCGCTGCCACAATCATGGCATAGGGCCACAGCCCCTGGCGGAACCGGCTGTCTTGCGCGTCGCTCATGCGAACCGGCCCGGCCGGACCCGAAGGCCCGACCGGGTCAGAGCCAAACTATTCAGGCTTCGCGGCGATGGTTTCCATCTCGACCAGCCATTGCGGGTTGGCGAGCTGGCTGATGACAACCCATGTCGAGGCCGGCACATGGCCCGGCGCCAGATACTTCTCACGGTGCGGCTTGAGATACTGCAGGCCCGTCGGGTCGGTCGAGTAGACGTTCAGGCGCACGATATGCTCCGGACCGAAACCGGCATCTTCCAGGATCGCGAGCGTGTTCTGCCAGATCAGGTCATGCTGGGCTTCAAAACCCTCAGGCACTGTGCCTTCGGGCGTGACCCCGACCTGCCCGGCGGTCACCAGCCAGCGCGCATTCGGCGGCACCTCGACCGAATGGCTATACATGGCGGCGGGCGGGGCGATGTTGGCGGGATTGCGTGTGACGAGCATGGTCTTTCCTCCTCAGGAATCGAAATTCATATTGTTATGCGGTGTCCGGCCATCGACCGGCCTTGGGTCATGCTACGCAATCCCAATCAGGCGCGCGAGCAAAAGCCCTGCAGGGCAGGAATGCGGAAGGCTCCGACGTCAGGCCAGCTCGAGCAGGTCGCGGGCGAGTTCATCCGGTGCTGAGTAGAAGGGCGAATGGTCAGTGTCGATCGTGAAGACCCGGTCACAGGGCTGCGCCGCGATCATGGCCCGCTGCATGTCGATCGGGATCGCATTGTCGCGCGCACATTCGACGAAGGCACGTTGGACCGAACCGAAGCGCTCCGGCGTGGTTTGCGCCTGACGCAGAAACGGTTCCGTCGCCTGAGGCACCAGGCGTTCGATCGCGCGCGCGACGTCTTCGGCACTGCACTGACCGTAAAATGTCGGCGGGATGATCTCTGCCGGCATGGTCGAGGACAGGCCGTCCTCGGAGATGATCCGCTTGGCTGCCATCTTCTCCGGCCCTTCGAATTCCGCGAGATCTGTACGGTTTTGACCGTTTTTCGGCATCATCGCCGTGAGATAGACGACCCAGGCGACCTTCTCCGGCAGGTGCTCGGTAACCTGAGTGATGGTCATGCCACCCAGGCTGTGTCCGACGAGAATGACCGGCTCAGTCTGCGCAGAGACGACATCGCAGACATGGTCCACATACGCATCCAGCGAGACATCGCCAATCGGCACGACATTGTTGCCATGCCCCGGAAGATCGACAGCAATGGCCGTGTGGCCAGCGGCTTCAAGCAGCGGCGTGACTTTTTCGTAGCACCAGCCGCCATGATAAGCGCCATGGACCAGGACGTAGATGCTCATGCCGCTTCACTCCGTTGGTCGTTGCGTTGAATCCAGCCGCCGCCCAACACGCGACCACCGTCATAGAACACCGCCGCCTGCCCCGGCGACACGCCAAATTCGGGCGTCACCAGTTCGACAATCGCCTGGCCAATGGCCATGCCTTCGACCCGCCCCGGCACCGGCTCCATGGTCGAGCGAATCTTGACCGTCACATCCAGCCCCTCGGCCGGTGGCGCATCCCCCTCGCCCAGCCAGTTGAGGCCGTTCACGGCGATACGCGACGTCGCCAGCGCCGAACGCGGCCCGACGATCACCCGGCGCGCGTCGGGGTCCAGGCGCACGACATACAGCGCATCTTCCTCGGCGTCCTTGCGGCCGCCGATACCCAAGCCGCGCCGCTGGCCAATCGTAAATTTCAGAATGCCCTCATGACGCCCCAGCACGGTGCCGTCCTGGTGCACGATATCGCCGGGCTCTGCCGCACCCGGGCGCAGCTTCTCAACGATCTCGGCATACTTGCCGTCGGGCACGAAACAGATGTCCTGGCTGTCGGGCTTATCGGCAATGGTCAACTCAAAGCGTCGCGCATGTTCGCGCACCTCGTCCTTGGGCATCGCACCCAGCGGGAAACGGAGATAGTCGAGCTGTTCGTCGGTGGTCGCGAACAGGAAATAACTCTGGTCTTTCGACACATCCACCGCACGGTATAATTCCGCGCCATCGGGCCCGGCCTCACGGCGGATGTAATGGCCCGTCGCCAGCGCATCGGCGCCCAGATCGCGTGCTGTCGTGACGAGATCGCGGAACTTCACGGTCTGGTTGCAGGTCACACATGGAATGGGCGTTTCGCCGCGCACATAGGCATCGGCGAAATTCTCGATCACCTCTTCACGGAACCGGGATTCATAATCGAGCACATAATGGGGAAAGCCGATCATGTCCGCGACGCGATGGGCATCGTAGATGTCCTGGCCGGCACAACATGCTTTTGCCCGGGAGGTTGCCGCACCATGATCGTAGAGCTGCAGCGTGATCCCGACGACGTCATAGCCCTGCTCGTGCAGCAGCGCTGCGGTCACCGAGCTGTCGACGCCGCCCGACATCGCCACGACAACACGTGTCTCCGCCGGCGAGCGATCAAATCCCAAACTGTTCAAATTCTTGCTCACGGGCGGCAATATAGGCGTGTCGGAGCAATCGGCAAACAGGTCACGAATGCGTATCCAGCTTGATCGATGGGCAGCAAGCCGCCATCCTTCCCACATGCATACAAATATTCTTCTACATCTCAGGATCGGTGCCGTCGCACGTGGGGTCGCGCTGGCGACGGGACTGGCCGCAATCATGGTATTGGGCGGATCACCTGCCCATGCCGATCTGCGCGACGACATCTCTCGATGCGCTGCGCTGACGGATCAAGTCGAACGGCTGGCCTGTTTCGATACCGTCGCAGCCGAACAGGCAAACGCACATAATGCGGCCGCAGAAGCGGCGATCACCGCGCTGCAACGCGAGTTTCGTTTCGATCCCGGCCTGATGACCGGCCCGTTGGAATTTCAAATCAACGTCAGCGGCAATCAGGTTGTGAGCCGGGACACGACGGCGGCCCGTGAAGTGGAAAACCTGCTGCGGCGTGTGCAGAAGGCCATTGGCGGCACCGACGACTGGAGCGTATCGGTCATCGTCCATGGCGGCCAGGTCACACTCAGCCGCGGCCAGCCCTTCTCCGGTGAGGAACTCCTCGCCCAGGCCCGCACCGGCATGGCGCGCACGGGGCTGCCCGAAGATCGCTATACCGTGGCAGTCGGTCCGGACGCAGAGCCTGTCCTGTGGGACGATGGGCGCGTGCGCTCCGCCAACGAGAATATTGAGATCGTGATCGGCTTCGGCGAAGCCGCGACGCGTTAGCTGCGGCTCAGGCCGCGTCCAACCCCATCTGCCAGAAGTCGACTTCCAGACGGGTCGCCTCATCGAAGGTGCGGCACAGATCATCCAGCCTGGCCCCGCCCGCACGGCTCTGCCACAAACGGTCGAGGGTTTCGCCATGCGCGCGTGCCGCGGGCTGATAATCTGTGCCGGCATACATCTCGATCCACGGCGCGTAGGCATTGCCGTCGCGCGTTGTGCCCGGGTCCGATGCCAGCCGCGCGCCGATCTCGCCATAGCCGATGACGCAGGGCGCCAGTGCGACGTACAGGTCGAGCAAATCGCCCTGGTTGCCCTTCTCCAGCACATAGCGGGTGTAGGCCATCGTGGCGGACGCCTCGGGCAGCGCCTGCATCTCGTCCTCGCGCAGGCCCCAGCCGGCGCAATATTCGACATGCAGGGACATCTCCGTATCGACGATCGCGCTCATCCCGGCTGCGGCATCGCGAATGTCGGCCAGCGTGTCGGCCTTGTAGGCCGCGAGCGCGTAGGCCCGCGCGAATTGGATGAGGAACAGATAATCCTGTCCCAGATAGCGTCGGAAAGCGCCTTCCGGGAGGCTCCCGTCCTGGATTCCTTCGACAAACGGATGGGCAACATACTGGCCCCAACTGGCGGACGCCTTGCGCAGGCGCGGAAACAGCTCCAGTTCGTCGAGATAAGCCACTAGCCGAGCATCAGGTTGCGCGTTGCGCCGGGCAGGTGGACCGTCAGCCCATCCATCGCCTCGGTCACAATGATCTGGCAGCCGAGCCGCGAGGTCGCCTTCAGTCCTGGTGCGAGGTCGAGCATGTCTTCCTCGTCCTCGGTCGGCGCATCAAGACGGGCATACCATTCCGGATCGACGATCACATGGCATGTGGAGCACGCCATCGCACCTTCACAGGCCCCTTCGACATCGAGCCCGTTGTCCCAGGCGATCTGCAGCAGAGAATGCCCGAGCGGCGCCGCCACATCATGGGACTTGCCGGCACTGTCTATGAAAGTCATTCGGGGCATCGAGATGCTCAAAATTGGTCGGCAAGCAGCCTAGACGTGGAAGGATTCACCGCAGCCGCAGGTACCCTTGGCATTCGGATTGTCGAAGACAAAACCGGATTCAAATTTACCTTCGCGGTAGTCCATCGTCGCACCGATGAGGAACATGGTCGCGGCCGGGTCGATAAACACCTTCACGCCCCTATCCTCGATCACTTCTTCAAACTGCTTGGCTTCCTCGGCATATTCAACGACGTAGGACAGGCCCGAACAGCCGCGGGTCGAAAGGCCCACGCGCAGACCGGCGACACCTTCGTCGGCCTTGGACATCAGGGATTGCACCCGCTCTGCAGCAGCATCCGTCAGTTTGATGATCGGTTCAGGCATTTTGAACTCCTCGAGAGATCGTCCAGCGATCCCTAACGTCAATCTATATAGGTCAATCGATCCCAAGAGCCAGCTTGGCATCCACGGACATACGGTCGGTCGACCAGGGCGGGTCCCAGATCAGGTTCACCACCACCTCGCCGATACCTTCGACTTCAGCAACGGCATTCGCGACCCAGTAGGGAATTTCACCGGCAACCGGGCAAGCCGGTGCCGTCAGGGACATATCGACCCGCGCGGAACCGTCGGTGTGGATCCCCAAATCGTAGATCAGGCCCAGATCGTAGATATTCACCGGAATTTCCGGGTCGTGCACCGTACGCAGGGCGGCAATCACCGCGTCCTGATTCGCGATGACCGTACCATGCGGCAGCGGCTCGCCGGCCCGGGCGGTGATCTCTTCGCCCTCGGAACTCGGCATAAACATGCCCAGCGGTGGTTCCGTCCCTTGATCAAAACTCATACCCGTCGATCCTATTCCGTCGAAATTTCGTTTTCGCCCCGCAGGGCAGCAACCATGGTGTGCCACGGCAAGGTTGCGCATTTGACGCGCGTTGGGAATTCCCGAACCCCTGACAGCACTTGCAGCTTCTCGACATCGTCGGGAAGCTCGTGACCGTTTTCCTCGCCGGTACACATGTCGTGGAACGCCTCGTACAACGTCTCCGCCTCGGCCCGGCTGCGGCCCTTGAGCAATTCGGTCATCATCGACGCCGATGCCATACAGATCGCGCAGCCCTTGCCGAGAAAGGACACATCCACGACGCGGTTCTCGTCATCGAGCTTGAGATAGATCACGAGCTGATCGCCACACAGCGGGTTGTTCCCGCGCGCTTCGTTCGTGGCATCGTCGCTGGTATGGAAATTCCGCGGGTTCTTGCCATGCTCCAGGATGACCTCCTGGTAAAGCTCTCGCAGTTCGTCACTCATCAGCCAAACAACTCCTGCACTTCTGCCAGGGCCGCCACGAGGGCGTCAATATCGGATCGGTTGTTGTAGAGCCCGATCGATGCGCGAACCGTCGCCGGGACATCCATCCGCTCCATCAGGGGTTGCGCGCAGTGATGCCCCGCGCGCACGGCAACGCCGGCACGATCGATGATCGTCGCGATGTCGTGGGGATGGGCGAAATCCAGCGTGAAGGAAATTACGCTCGCCTTGTTGGGCGCCGTGCCGATGATCTGCAAGCCGCCCACGCTGGACAGCTTCTGCGTCGCGTAGTTCAGCAAATCGGCCTCATGGGTACCGATCGCCTCCAGCCCGATCGCGTTCACATAGTCGATGGCCGCACCCAAACCAATCGCCTGGACGATCGCCGGCGTGCCCGCCTCGAACTTGTGGGGCAGCTTGGCCCAGGTCGACTTCTCGAAGGTCACCGACGAAATCATATCGCCGCCGCCCATGAAGGGTGGCATCGCGTCGAGCAGCTCCTCGCGCCCGTACAAAACACCAATCCCCGTCGGCCCGTAGAGCTTGTGGCCGGAGAAGACGTAGAAGTCACAGCCGAGCGCCTGCATATCGACCGGGATATGGGTGACGGACTGACAGCCATCGAGCAGCACCTTCGCACCCACCGCATGGGCCCGGCGAATAATGTCTTCGACCGGCAGGATCGTGCCCATGACGTTCGACATATGCGCAACCGCCACCAGCTTCGTCTTCGGCCCGAGCAATTCCTCGAACGCAGCCATGATCAGCTCGCCATCGTCGCTGACCGGCGCGACCTTCAGGATGATGCCCTTCTCGTCACGCAGCATCTGCCACGGCACGATGTTCGAGTGATGCTCGAGTTCGGTGATGACGACTTCGTCACCCGCTTCGAGGAATTTGCGCCCGAAACTATAGGCCACGAGATTGATCGATTCCGTCGCGTTGCGCGTGAAAATGATCTCATGGGTGTGGGCGGCATTGATGTACTGCCGGATCGTCTCGCGGGTCCCCTCATAGCGCGCCGTCACGGCTTCGCTGATCTGATAGAGGCCGCGATGCACGTTCGCGTATTCCGTCTCATACGCAGTCGAAATCGCGTCGATCACCTGGCGCGGCTTCTGCGCCGACGCCGCGCTGTCGAGAAACGTCAGCGGCTTGTCGTGCATGGTTCGGCCGAGGATCGGGAAATCGGCCCGTATCGCGTCGATGTCGTATGCCGGCGCGCCGGCCTGTGCCGTGGTTGGAGGCGTCATGAGCCCGCTCCGTCCGCCTGCTGATCGATATGCCCGGCCAGCCATTGACGTACATGGGTTGAAAAATCTTCCGCAACGGCCAGAAGCGGGATCTCGGCAATGGCCTCGGACAGGAAAGCCTCGATCAGCATGCGCCGCGCGGTCGTCCGCAGGATGCCGCGGCTCAGAAGATAGAACAGGGAATCCTCATCCAGCTCACCCGCGGTGGCGCCGTGACTGCATTTCACGTCGTCGGCATAGATCTCAAGCTCGGGACGCGCATCTATTTCCGCACGCGGCGACAGCAGCAAGGCCCGGCTCAGCTGATGGCCGTCCGTCTTCTGCGCATCTCGCAACACGTGCACCTTGCCCTGAAACACGCCGCGGGCCTGCCCGTCGAGCACGCCCTTATAGACCTGACGCGAGCGGCATTCGGGTGCGGCATGTTCCACATAGGTCGTGTTGTCCACGACCTGATTTCCCGTCCCGAGATAGACGCCATCGAGCCGACAATCGACGCCCGGACCGTTCAGATAGGCACGAATTTCGCTGCGCCCGATCACGGCACCGCTCTGCAGGACGAAGCTGTCATAGAACGAACCTGCCGCGAGGGAGACAGCGGTCCCCGACAAATGCACGCTCGTGTCGGCTTCTTCCTGAAACACGAAGTGATTGAGCTTCGCGCCCTCGGCCAGCTGCAGCTCGGTGACGATATTGTTGAAGCTCGATCCGCCTGTCGCGGTGATGTGAGTTTCGATAAGGGTTGCTTCCGCCCCCTTCCCCAGCACCACAAGATGACGCGGCTGCACCATCATCGCGCCTTCGCCCGGTGCGGTGATCGAAATCAGATGCACCGGCTTGTCGAGGACGATGTTCTCGCCGATGAAGATCGCCATGCCGTCCTGTAGGAACGCCGTGTTCAGCGCCGCCATCGGCATATCTTTGAGCGGCGCGATCTGGCCGAGATAAGGCTCGAGCCTGTCCGGCGCGGCGGCCAGAAGGTCCTCAAGACCGCTGATCAGGACGTCATCGGGCATCCCGTCGAGCGCACAAAGCTTCGGCTGCACGCGCCCATTCACCAGCACCACGCGATAGGTCGCCAGCCCGGCCACGGAGGGATGCGGCAACGTCGGTAAACCAATCGCCGGCGCTGTTTTGGACAGCAGGAAGCTTTCATCCAGCAGCACGTTCAGATTGGTGTAGCGCCAATATTCGTCACGCCGCCGCGGCAGGCCGTGTTCGCCATAGGCGTCGGCACCGGCGCGGCGCAGCGTGTCGACCCACCCCACGCCCGCGCCGGCAAAGGTCGATGACGCGTCGAGCGCCTGGGCCAGATATGGCTGCAAATGTCCGCTTCCGTCAGGCAATGTCGCCTCCGTCAGGCTGCGTTTTCGAGGAATTCGGCATAGCCTTTTTCCTCGAGTTCGAGCGCCAGAGCCTTGTCGCCGGATTTGACGATCTGACCATGGGCCAGAACATGCACCTGGTCGGGAACGATGTAATCGAGCAGACGCTGATAATGGGTGATCAGCAACATGCCGCGTTCGGGTGAGCGCATAGCGTTCACACCGTCCGCAACAACTTTCAGCGCGTCGATGTCGAGGCCGGAATCCGTCTCATCAAGGATCGCGATCCGCGGCTCGAGTGCCGCCATCTGGAGCATCTCCATGCGCTTTTTCTCGCCACCGGAGAAACCCACATTGACCGCCCGCTTGAGCATATCGTCGGAAATGTTCAGGTCGGTCGCACGCTCGCGGACATACTTCACGAAATCCATGGGATCAAAGACCGATTCACCACGATGCTCACGCACTGCGTTCACCGCCGTCCGCAGGAAGGTCATGCTCGTCACACCCGGGATTTCGACCGGATACTGGAACGCCAGGAACACGCCTTCACGGGCACGCTCATCGGGTGCCATCTCGATCACATCCTTGCCGTCGAACAGGATTTCGCCGTCGGTCACTTCGTAACCGGCGCGCCCTGTCAGGACATAGGACAAGGTGCTCTTGCCCGATCCGTTCGGGCCCATAATTGCATGCACCTCGCCCGCATCGACGGTCAGGTTCAATCCCTTCAGGATTTCCTTTCCATCAACATTCGCGTGCAAATTGCGGATTTCCAATAACGCCATTTCAAACTTCTCCTTTAGCCCACGCTGCCTTCGAGGCTGATTCCGACCAGCTTCTGGGCTTCGACCGCAAACTCCATCGGCAGGGTCTGCAACACCTCCTTGCAGAACCCGTTGACGATGAGCGCCACGGCCTCTTCATCTTCCATCCCCCGCTGCTGGCAATAGAACAGCTGGTCCTCGCCGATCCGGCTCGTGGTCGCCTCATGTTCGACCTGCGCCGAGGGGTTTTGACTCTCGATATAGGGAATCGTGTGCGCGCCGCACTTGTCGCCAATCAGCAGACTGTCGCACTGGGTGTAGTTTCGCGCGCCGTTCGCGCCGCGCTGGATCCGCACCAGGCCGCGATAGGTCTGGTCGGCATTGCCCGCCGAGATTCCCTTGGAGATGATCCGCGACCGGGTGTTCTTCCCGATATGGATCATCTTGGTGCCGGTATCGGCCAACTGCGCGTTGTTGGTGATTGCCACCGAATAGAACTCGCCGACGGAATTGTCGCCCTGCAGAATGCAGCTCGGATATTTCCAGGTGATCGCCGACCCGGTTTCCACCTGGGTCCAGGAGACCTTCGAGTTCCGCCCGCGGCAGGCCGCGCGCTTGGTGACGAAATTATAAATTCCGCCTTTGCCGTCCTCGTCGCCCGGATACCAGTTCTGAACCGTCGAGTATTTGATCTCCGCATCATCTAGCGCGACCAGTTCAACGACGGCGGCATGGAGCTGATGCTCATCACGCTGCGGCGCCGTGCAGCCTTCGAGGTAACTCACATAGGAGCCCTCGTCGGCGATAATCAGTGTCCGTTCGAACTGACCGGTATTCTCGGCGTTAATCCGGAAGTAAGTCGACAATTCCATCGGGCAGCGCACACCCTTGGGGATGTAGACGAACGAGCCATCGGTGAAGACCGCCGCGTTAAGTGCCGCGAAGAAATTGTCGCCCTGGGGAACAACCGAACCGAGATATTTCTGAATCAGCTCCGGGTGGGTCCGGATGGCCTCGGAGATCGAGCCGAAGATGATGCCCTGCTCCTCGAGCTTGGCCTTGTAAGTGGTGGCCACGGACACGCTATCGAACACGGCATCGACAGCCACGGCCGGGGCGCCCTGGACACCGGCCAGAACCTCCTGCTCGCGCAGCGGGATGCCGAGCTTCTCGTATGTCTCCAGCAGCTTGGGATCGACCTCATCGAGGGACTTCGGCCCCTCGGTCGTCTTCGGCGCCGCGTAGTAATAGCTGTCCTGATAGTCGATCGCGGGATATTGCGGCTTCTGCCAGGTCGGCTCTTCCATCGTGAGCCAGTGGGCATAGGCCTTCAGACGCCATTCGAGCATCCATTCGGGCTCTTCTTTCTTCTTTGAAATCAGCCGGACGATGTCCTCGCTCAGCCCCTTGGGCGCAAGGTCGATATCGATGTCCGTGACGAACCCGTACTTATACTGTTCGCCGATCGAGCGGACCTGCTCAATTGCCTCTGTGGTGGCTGCCATAACGTCCTTCCAGATCCTATTCGGCGGCCCGCGCAGAGCGATTGCCCTGCTGCGCGCCAACAGCCGCGGCGATCATATCCGCCGCGGCATCAACTTCCGTTTCGGTGGTGAAACGGCCAATTCCAATTCGAATACTTGCGCCAGCGTCTGCGTCATCAAGACCCAGCGCGCGCAGTACGTAAGATGGTTCGACAGACGCCGAAGTACAGGCCGAACCCGTCGAAATCGCCACGGATTCAAGCGCCGCCATCAATGCCTCGGCATCGACCCCTGGGAAACCAACATTCAGGTTCCCCGGAACGCGACGATCCATCGCCCCGTTCACGAACATATCGCCATGGCGAGCGCCTAGGCGCTCGAGCATCCGGGCGCGCAAACCTTCCAGTCGCGCACCTTCCGCGGACATTTCCGATGCGGCAACGACAGACGCTTCACCCAGAGCAACAACCAACGGCACGGGAAGTGTGCCGGACCGGTTGCCGCGCTCCTGGCCGCCACCACTCATCTCGGCGAGCAAACGCGCGCGTGGGCGTCGTCGCGTGTAAAGCGCGCCAATACCCTTGGGGGCGTACATCTTGTGTCCCGAGATGCTCAGCAGATCGATCTGCATCGCCTCAACGTCGAGCGGGACTTTCCCGGCACCCTGTGCGGCGTCCGTATGCAGAAGCACGCCGCGCGCGCGACACAAGGCGCCAAGCGCTGCCAGAGGCTGGATCACGCCGATTTCGTTGTTCACGGCCATGACCGAGACGAGCACCGTGTCATCCGTCATAGCTGCGGCAATGCGTTCAGGATCAACCAAACCGTCGGGCCCGACGCCGACGATCGTCACTTCGGCACCCTCGTCCGCCATCGCAGCGCAGGATTCGAGAACACATTTATGCTCCGTCGCGACGGTGATGATGTGTTTTCCGCGGCCATGGCGCATCGCGAAGCGAACGGCGCCCTTGATGGCCAGATTGTTTGATTCCGTCGCGCCGGACGTGAACACGATCTCCCGCGCGGTCGCGCCGATCAACGCCGCCACCTGCTCGCGCGCAACATCAACGGCATCTGCCGCCTGGCGCCCCCACGCATGTTGCGCGGAATGGGCATTGCCAAAGGTTTCACTGAACCAGGGCAGCATCGCGTCGAGCACGCGCGGATCGACAGGCGTGGTGGCCTGGTGATCGAGATAAATCGCGGTCGGCGCGGGGCTCATGCAACCGACCTCCGCGCATCCGCATTCGCATTGCGACGCTGCGCCATGGCCACCCAGGCGTCGACAAGCCCGTCGACATCCCGCCTGCCCGAATTCCATCCCAAGGAAACACGGATCGCCGATTGCGCGGTCGCATCATCCTGCCCCATCGCCAGCAACACGTGACTGGGCGCAACCTTGCCGCTCGAGCAGGCCGATCCCGCGCTCACAGCGATGCCAGCCAGATCGAGATGCATGACCTGAATTTCCGCGGTCAGCCCCGGCAGACCGATGCAACTCGTGTTGGGCAACCGTTCAGCATCGATGCCATGTATGACGACATCCGGCACCGCGGCGCGAAGCCGGGATTCCAGTTCGTCACGGAGTCCGGTCAGGCCCGCGAACCATTCCAGCTTGTCCTGGGCAATGCGCGCTGCTGCGCCAAAGCCGGCAATACCGGCAACATTCTCGGTTCCCGCCCGGCGGCGGCGTTCCTGTCCACCACCGCGCAAGAGCGGTTCGGGGTCGAGCCCGTCGCGCACGATCAGGGCCCCCACACCTTGCGGCCCGCCCAGCTTGTGCGCCGACAGGCTCATCATGTCGACGCCAAGATCGCGGAAGGAAACATTGATCTTGCCGGCTGCCTGTACGGCATCGCAATGCACCAGCGACCCGTTCTCATGCGCCAGCCGCACAACGTCGCCAAGCGGCTGCAATGCGCCCGTTTCGTTGTTGGCGAGCATGACCGAAATCAGCGCTGGCCCGTCGCAAGACGCCAGTTTCTCACGCAGCTTCTCGAGCACCACGACGCCGTCGGCATTCACATCCACGACCTGCACATCCTCACGCGCACCAAGCACGGAATCATGTTCGACCGCCGAAATCAGCACCTGCCCATCGAAGCCACGGAGCGCCTGATTGTTCGCCTCGGTGCCGCCCGAGGTAAAAATGATGTTCGCCGGCGACACATCGACCAACGAGGCGACGGATTCGCGGGCCTCGTCCAAGGTATGACGCACCAAACGACCAAACCGGTGCACCGACGACGCGTTGCCGTGCTGGGTCAACGCGCGCGCAACCGCCTCGGCCGCTTCGGGCCGGACGGGCGTCGTCGCATTATGATCGAGATAGGTGTCCACGGTTTCTTTGTTCCCGGCTATTCGGCCGCGATTTCGGCGAAGGTCGAGGCCGGCGCACGTTGCGGCTGGGCGTAAACCCGCCCCTCACAGACGTCCGCCAGGCTGACCGCATTCAGATAGGAATGAATCTGATTTCCCAGCTCTTCCCACAAATCATGTGTCACGCAGCGGCTGCTGCGTTGGACACAGCCCTTCGCGGTTCCCGGCTTGCACCCGGTCGTACGGATCGGCTCATCAACAGCGGCGATCACATCGGCAATACGAATTTCTTCAGCGGCATATCCGAGCTTGTACCCGCCCCCGGGGCCCCGAACGCTCGTCACCAGGCCGGCACGACGCAGCTTGGCAAACAATTGCTCCAGATAGGACAGCGAAATCTCCTGCCGTTCCGCCACCTCCGCAAGCGCGACCGGGCCCAGCGCAGCAAACTGCGCCAGATCAACCATCGCCATGACGCCGTAGCGTCCTTTGGTGCTGAGTTTCACGATCGACCTCCTTCTTCGTTCCGCGCCCGATTCCCGGCTTAGTACGACGCCGTGGGTTCGTCGGAATCTGTTTCTTTTTCAACCGAAGCCAGGCGCAACTGGATGCGCTCTTCGAGCTCCCGCTCCAACTCCTGAACGCGCATGCGCAGCGTGCTGATTTCGTTCAGCATCGCGCCCATCGCTTTGGCATCGGGGTCGGGAATGTCGTCGGTGGGCGTGCCATAGGCCGAGAACTGATCGGGCGAGCAGGATGATGTCGCGACCGGTTGGGCGGGAATGCCCACCACGGTGCAATTCTCCGGCACATCCTTAACCACGACGGCATTTGCGCCGACACGGGCATTTCGTCCGACGGTGACCGGGCCCAGGACCTGGGCACCCGATCCGATGATCGCGCCCGACAGCAATGTGGGATGCCGCTTCACATCCTTCTGCGCTTCGCTTTCGACCGCCGGCGCAATCCCGCCGAGCGTGACGTTGTGGTAGAGCGTCACATCGTCCTCGATCTCGGCCGTTTCACCGATCACCACGCCAATCGCATGGTCGATCACAAGTCGCCTGCCGATCTTCGCCGCGGGGTGAATGTCCACCCCCGTCAGGAACCGTCCGATGTTCCCCACGAACCGCGCCAGCACGACCAGTCGATTGGACCAGAGCCAGTGGGCGAGGCGATACCAGACCACCGCATGGAAGCCCGGATAGGCGATTGCCACCATGAATCGGGAGCTCGCTGCCGGATCGCGTTCCAGATACGCGTCCAGATCGTCAAAGAGATGCTTGAAGACCATGTCGACCTTTATGATATAGAGCGCTCTGCATCGCTCTTCCCGCCGGATTGACCACGCCAGTGCGTGTCTGAAATCGGGATATAAGATGTCCGAGTAAACTGGTCAAGTATTTGGCTGAAGTCCTTGGGAATCGGGAGGCAAATATCCGATTCCATAGCTCTGTCATTTGCCGCACGTCACCGGCGGAATGGGAACAAGATATGCCTGAAGTCATCATCAACGGCCCCGAAGGTCGCCTGGAAGGCCGTTACTATCCGGCAAAAGTTCCGAATTCTCCCATTGCATTGCTGCTGCATCCGCACCCGCAGCACGGCGGCACGATGAACAACAAAGTCGTTTATCAACTCTATCAAATGTTTGTCCGGCGCGGTTTTGCGACCCTGCGGTTCAACTTCCGCGGTGTCGGGCGCAGTCAGGGCAGCTTCGACCGGGGTGAAGGCGAATTGTCGGATGCCGCGTCAGCGCTCGACTGGCTGCAGACGCAGAACCGGGATGCCCCCATGTGCTGGGTCGGCGGTTTCTCGTTCGGCGCCTGGATCGGCATGCAACTGCTCATGCGTCGCCCGGAGATCACTGGATTTCTCTCCATCTCGCCGCCCGCAAATATGTATGACTTCTCCTTCCTCGCGCCTTGCCCGGCCTCTGGGTTGATCACCCATGGCGACAAGGACGACATCGTCCCGCAGGACTCCGTGACGGACCTGATCGCGAAACTGGCGAAGCAGAAGGACGTCATCATCGATTTCCAGGTCCTCAAGGGCGCGACCCATTTCTACAATGAGCATCTGGACGAGCTTGAGAAGACCGTGAGCGGTTATCTCGATCGACGCACGGCAGAAATTCAGGCGGCACTCACGGCCGAAATTGAAGATCTGGACGACGGCGAGGAATCCGACGACGAAGCCGACAAGGACTAAGCGGCTCGAAAAAATCGCCCACCGATCGTTGGCTCGGCAACGCCGGTCGTCGTGGGACCACTCAACGGCAACCCGCGCAGGCTCCGCACGGCGAGATATGCGAAGGCCTGCGCCTCCATCGCGTCACCGTCGATGTCCATGTTTTCAGTGGGCACAACCGGCACGCCAAGCGCCGTGCCGAGTTGATCCATCAGGGTTGGGTTCTTGCGGCCGCCGCCTGTCACCAGCCAACGTACGGGCGGCGCGGGCAAGTACGACACCGCGCGCACCACGGACTCAACTGTGAACGCCGTCAATGTCGCGGCACCGTCAGCAACATTCAGACCGCCGACCGATGACGCATCAAACGCGTCGCGATCGAGAGACTTCGGCGGCGGTGCGCTAAAATAGTCATTGTCCATAAGCGCGGCGAGAACAGCTGCGTCGACATTGCCGGCGGCCGCCAGATGCCCGTCCCGGTCAAATGGCGCGCCGGTGTGCCGGTGGACCCAGTCATCGATCAACGCGCCGCCGGGCCCGGTATCGAACGCCCGTATGTGCTCGAACAGATCCTCCTGCCCGGCCTGTGCCCCATCACCGATCCAGGTCAGGTTGGCGACCCCGCCGATATTCAGAAAACAAACAGGCCGCTCCGACGGCGCGCGCGCGACATGAAACAGCGGGGCGAGCGGCGCGCCCTGGCCGCCAGCGGCCATGTCGGCGGTGCGAAAATCGGCAATCACATCAACCCCGCTCTCCTGCGCCAGCCTTTGCCCATCACCAATCTGCACCGTCCGACCATGGGCCGGGTCGTGAATCACCGTATGCCCGTGGAAACCGACGACGGAGACAGAATCTGCGCTGACGCCGGCATCTGCCAGCAAATCCCGAACGATCGCGACGTGAAGCGCAGTCAGGTCGGAAGCAACGGCATCATGGGATCCCGCCACGCCAACCACCTCGCGCAGTTTCGCGCGGAACTCTGTGTCGTAAGGGTGGGCGCGTTGCGCGATGGGCTCGAAGGCCAACTTGCCATCGGTTCGGATCAGGGCGGCGTCGATTCCATCCATCGACGTGCCGCTCATCAGGCCCACGGCCAGGCAGCTCTCACTCGCGCTCATGCTGCGAATCCCCTATCTCATGCGATGTGAAGATATACACGCTGAAGGCCCAGATGTGTTAGTGAACGCCCGCTTTGCCCGCCAGGCCGGTTGAGAAGATATGCCCGAACATAAATCAGACTTTATTCAGACACTGACCGCACGCGGTTTCCTGCACCAATGCACGGACCTCAATGCGCTCGATAAACGCGCCTCGGAAGGCATGATCACGGCCTATGTCGGCTACGACGCGACCGCCGACAGCCTGCATATCGGCAATCTGGTCTCGATCATGATGCTGCACTGGCTGCAGGAAACCGGCCATCGACCCATTGTCCTGATGGGCGGTGGCACCACGAAGGTCGGTGACCCGTCGGGCAAGGATGAAACCCGCCAGCTTCTGACCGACGAGAAGATCGCGTCAAACATCGCGTCGATCCGCCAGACCTTCGACAGTTTCGTAACCTTCGGCGACGGCGACGATGATGCGATCATGGTCAACAATGCCGAATGGCTCGATGCGCTGGAATACATTCCGATGCTGCGCGAGATCGGCCGCCACTTCACCATCAACCGGATGCTGACATTCGATTCCGTGAAGTTGCGCCTCGACCGAGAACAGCCGCTGACGTTCCTCGAATTCAACTACATGATCCTTCAGGCGTATGACTTCGTCGAGCTCGCACGGCGTCACGATTGCGCCTTGCAGATGGGTGGATCGGACCAGTGGGGAAACATCATCAACGGGATCGACCTCGGCCGGCGCGTTGCCGATAAGGCTCTCTACGGGCTGACCACGCCCCTGATCACGACGGCGTCGGGTGCCAAGATGGGCAAGACGGCCGAAGGGGCGGTCTGGCTCAAAGCGGATAGATTTGCGCCCTATGATTATTGGCAGTTCTGGCGGAACACCGAGGACGCCGATGTCGGCCGGTTCTTGAAACTGTTCACCGATCTGCCGCTCGATGAAATTGCCCGCCTGGAGGCCCTCGAGGGCGCGGAAATCAACGACGCGAAGAAAATCCTCGCCAACGCCGCCACGCGGATGCTGCACGGTGCCGACGCCGCGGATCGTGCCGCCGAAACCTCGGAACAGACATTCGAGACGGGCGTGACGGCCGAGGGGCTGCCAACGACCGACGTGCCGCGCGGCGAACTCGAAGCGGGCATCGCGCTGTTCGCGCTTATGGCGCGCGCGGGTTTGGCATCCTCCAACAGCGAGGCGCGACGCCTGATCAAGGGTGGCGGTGCACGCATCAATGATGTCGCGATGAACACCGAAACCCATGAAGTCGGCGTTGATGCCATCAACGATGATGGCGTGATCAAGCTATCAGCGGGCAAAAAGCGCCACGCGTTGATCCGGCCGATTTAGAACCCTGCTTTAGGTCTATGCCCGGCCCACGGTCAGCCACCTTCGTCAGCGGCCGGCTCCAGTTCTTCTTCGCTTTCTGCGTTGGGGCCATCGTCACTGCCGAAGCCCGTCAGCAAACGCCGCACAATCCCCGGGGTGAGCACGGACAGAGGATTGACCGACACATCGGGTTCGTCAAGCGTCCCGCCGACCCGGAACGTGGCGGCAAAGATGCCGTCTGCCCCACCCGACAACACGGTTCCGATCAGCGGAATATCCGCGAGCAACGAATTCAGGGTATAGGCCGGCGCGATTTCACCCGTCAGCTCCAGCTGGTCGGTTTCCCGGTCGAGGCGTCCGCTCGCCAAAATCCCGATATCCGCGCCACGTGCCTTGCCCTGCTTGAAGGTGATTTCCTTGTCCGTCAGCGTGAAAGGCACTTCGACCCGCCGAAAGCTCAATCCTTCTCCACCAAGCACATCGGCGATACCCGAGAACGACGTGAGCGCAAGGATCTGTGCACCAATAGGTCCCTCCGTCAGGACGAAACTCTGCATGTCCAACTGGCCCGTAATGACTTCGTCGTCCCCGGACCCGGAGATCTGTCCCAGGACCCGCATTTCGCCGCCACGGATCGTATCGGTCCAATCCAGCGCGCGCAGAACACTTCCTGCATCGTCAGATTCGAATGTCAGGTCTCTCGCGCCGCCTTCCGGCTTCACACGCAGGAAGATACGTCCGCCATTCGCAAGGCGTCCGCGCAGCTCAACATCCGACCAGTCGGTGCCATCATTCAGGAATGTGCCAAATGCGTTCGTCAGTCGTGTTTCTTCCCCGAGCCTAATCTCGGCGACCGGCGATTGTTCGCTGATGACCAACCGCATCGCCTCTGGAGCGTCTTCCTCCTCGCCCGAGGCATCGAACAATCCCTCCATCACAGGGCGCAGATCGATTGCCGATCCGCCGATCGATATAATCTGCGGCACACCTTCCGGCAGCTCGATATTCACAAACGCATCGGTCTGGCCGAACACCACGCGCTCGAGCGTCAGCCGTTGCAGTTCGGGGCCATCGGCACCAGAACGAAAAAGTCCCGCACCCTCGACCTTCAAATCGCCGGCTTCGACCGAGAGTTCCGGCATGGTTGTCAGGATCTCGTCCTCGACCATGAATCGAACGAATGCGCGCCCTTCGTCGCCCGGTGGCTTCGTCCATCCGAATGGATCCAGGTCCAAAGTCGTGTCCGTGAGATCAATCTCGGCCGCCCCGGTCGCCACGCCGTCCCAGCCGATCGCATAGGTGAGGCCCACGCCCGCCGAACCCGACACGAACGGGATACCATCCAGGCCAAGCTCCGCACGGCCAGCATCATCGAGATTGGTGCGCACCTTGTAGCGCGTCTGCACCTCGCCATCCTGTTCGAACTTCTCGCTCCACGTCAGCCCAATGGGCACACTTCCGATCTCGGCTGTCCCGCTGACTTCCATCCCCTCGCGATTAACGTTCAGTGTCAGTTCGCCCGCGCCAACCGGCAACCCGAACACCGCATCCTCCGCGCCGAAATCCACCATCCGCGACGCCGTCGCGACGGCGATCTGATCAATCAGAACATCGTCGAGCAGGGGAAATGCGAATACCGCATTTGTCCGATGGCTGCCGCTGGTGCGTGCGGGATCGAGACCGAATCCCGAAATAAACTCAAGCGGCTCGCTGTCGAGAATTTCGAAGGCATCACGCACGGGCCCAGAGATCGTCACCTCGATCTTGATGCTTTCGCCGCGGGGTGGACCGTCGAGACCCAGGATCTCGACCCTTCCGGACTCCGCGACGAGATCGCGTAACGTCCCGCCACCCAGGTCGACATCGAAATTCCGCGTGTCAAACCGGGCCACGCCAAAGACATCACGCACCGGCGGCAACGGTCGCAGGTAGTGCACCGCAGTCTCTCGGAAATGTATCTCGCCGTCAAAGCCGGAAATATCGATCTCTTCGGGTGTCGCCTCGGGAACACTTGCACGCAGGCGCAACACGGCGCTGTCGACTTGCCCGTCTCTGATGTTCTCCGTGATCCAGGACCGCGCGGAAGGCTCAACTTCCTTGGGCCAGTATGTCTCGAGCGAGTTGACCGGGAGGTTCCGAACCTCGGCGATAACACCCAGATTCCACTGATCGAGCACACGGCGTGCATTGCCGTTCAACAGGATCGTCGCACCCCCCAACTCAACAGTCGCGCTCTCGAGCACCAGGGAATCCAGGCCTTTCTCCGAGCGCACCCGAACATTCGCGGAATCGAATGACACCGGCGCTTCAAACAAATTGTCGAGCAGGACCTGTCCTGCCGCCGCGCGCATATCCACGCTGATGCCCGATGGTTCCAGGTCGGAATCCAGCGACAACGTCAGTGTGCCCTCAAGCTTGGTCTTGAGTTGCGCCAGAGATTCCAGTTCCGGCGCAAACGTCGCCAGCGTGGCGGGCAACACGTCGCTGAACACCAGCCCGAGCTCCGTCGCACCGGACTCGACCCGATAAATTCCCGACAGGTCCGCCCGAATGGCACCGTCCGATTCGCCGAACACCACCGACCCCTCTGCGCTGATACCTTCGTCGTCGCGCAGAAGCGCGATATTCGCGCGCGGCGTACTTATCCGCATGCCACGCTGAAAATCATCGAACTCGATCAGCGCACTGCGCACGGCGACACGGGTCAGATAACCGCTCGCCAAATTCGGATTGGGGGTCTGCAGAAGTTCTTCGATCAAACCGGGCGACGTCGCCCGGTTGCCATCGGCCTGCGGCGTATCTCCGATATCCATACTGATATCGCCGTTGATCTCGCGGACCACCCTGACGCGCGGGCCAAACAACTCAAGGCTGGTTGGCGCGACCAGCCCACGCAAAAGCGCCCGCCCGCTGAATTTGACCGACATCTCAGGGATCGTTGCGCGCACACTGCCGCTGGAATCAACGAACTGCAGACCGACCGCGCGAATGTCCAGTTCCCGATCGTCGGCGGCCCATGTCAAAATCGTATCGTGGAGCTCGATACGCGCATTGCCACGTCCCGTGTCCAGGGCGCGTTCAATGAGCGGAGTCAGAAAACTAAGGCTGATGGGACCGCGGCTGAGCTGCCAGATCAGCACACCGAAGATCAACGCCAGCCCAACAAGGGCGGCGGCGAAAAACAGCAGCAACAATCGCGAGCTTCGGACGATCAATGGGGGACCTTTCGTAGAGCTCGGTGCGGCCGGGCGTGAGCGCTTGACCGTCCCCCACGCCATACAGCAGTGTGCGTGAAAATCAAGCGGCCCTCATGAGCTTTGCATTCTCCCCAGATCCTGACCAATTGCCGCGCCCCGCAGATCCTGAACGGATGGCACGGGGACTCGAGCGATTTCGCGACGCAGCAGATGCTTCGGATGACCCCGCTGTCTCGGCCGTCGTCAAGGAATTGGCCGCCGACCAAGCCATGCAAGCCTTGCTCGCGGGTGTCTTCGGGAATAGTGGCTTTCTCGGCCAATGCCTCATCCGCGATATCGCGTTTGTTCCGGCGATTTTCAATGGGGGCTTTGATCACGCATTCGAAAGCGTCATGCATGATCTGGCCAACTTCGACACCGCAGCAAGCTTTACCGATACGGGGATCATGCTCCGGCGCGCAAAGCGGCGTGTCGCCCTCCTCACGGCATTGGCAGACCTTTCCGGCAGCTGGCCGCTCGCCACCGTCACCGAACGTCTGAGCGTATTTTGTGGTGCAGCTCTGTCCACCGCGATCCGTCATCTGCTCACTGCGGAACACGGACGCGGCCGGCTTCAATTGCCCGATCCGGGATCTCCCGAAACAGGATCAGGATATATCGTGCTCGGCATGGGCAAGCTGGGTGCGTTCGAACTTAACTACTCCAGCGATATCGACCTGATCGTGCTGTACGACCAGGACGTCGTGCCGGCAGCGGACACTGACGATCTGCAGCAGAATTTGGTCCGCATGACCCGGGAACTCGTCAAGCTGATGGATGAGCGCACGGGCGAAGGCTATGTCTTCCGAACCGATCTGCGCTTGCGCCCGGACCCGGGCGCCACCCCGGTCGCGCTGTCCACCTTCGCGGCCGAAACTTACTATGAGAGCCAGGGGCAGAACTGGGAGCGTGCGGCCATGATCAAGGCACGCCCGGTGGCCGGAGACATCGCTGCCGGAGACCGGTTTCTGGAAACCCTGCAGCCGTTTGTCTGGCGCCGGCACCTGGATTTCGCGGCCATCGAGGACATCCAGTCGATCAAACGCCAGATCCACGCCCACAAGGGTGGCAGCACGGTCGCAATCGCCGGGCACAACGTCAAACTGGGGCGTGGCGGCATTCGCGAGGTCGAGTTCTTCACACAGACGCAGCAGCTCATCTGGGGCGGCCGGAACCCCGATCTTCGGTCACCGTTTACGGTCCGGTCCATCGAGGCACTCGTTACAGCGGAGCGGGTCACGCCCGCCGTCGCGCAGGATATGATTGACGCCTATCGATATCTGCGCCGGCTCGAACATCGTCTGCAGATGGTCGATGACCAGCAAACCCACAGCCTGCCCGACACTGTCGAAGGGCTCGAAGGCGTCGCGGCGTTCATGGGCTACGCCGACCGGGAGGGTTTCGAGACTGAGTTGATGCACACGCTGCGGACGGTCGAGCATCACTATGCCGAACTGTTCGAGGAATCGGACTCACTCGGCGGCGGCGGCACGCTTGTCTTCACCGGCGGCGAAGACCATCCCGACACGCTCGCGACCCTGCGCGAAATGGGCTTCTCCGATCCCGAATCGATCTCCAGTGCCATTCGGGCCTGGCATGCGGGGCGCCACCGCGCGACCCGAAGCACGCGTTCACGACAAATCCTGACCGAGCTGATGCCCGCCATCCTCGGCGCCTTGTCGAAGACATCGAATCCCGACGCCGCGTTCCGGCGCTTCGACGGGCTGATCATCGGATTGCCCGCCGGGGTACAGCTCTTCTCGCTGTTTCAAGCGAACCCATCCTTGCTGACCCTGGTCGCCGAGATCACCGGCGGCGCACCGCGGATGGCGGAGTGGCTCGGGCGTAACCCGCTGCTTCTCGACGGTGTTCTGGCCACGGACTTCTTCGCCACCCTGCCCGACGCAGCGGCGTTGGCAGCAGAGCTTTCCGAGCGCATGACCCAAGCAAATGACATGCAGGATGTCCACGACATCGCCCGCCGCTGGGTGAATGACGCGAAATTTCAGGTCGGCGTCCAGATTTTGCGCAACAAGATAGATATCGATCAGGCCGATCGCGCATTTTCAGACATCGCCGACACTGCGATCGGGGGGTTACTACCTCCAATCATCGACGAATTCGAGAATCAGCATGGGCAATGCCCCGGCAGTGGTTTTGCCGTTCTTGCGCTGGGCAAACTTGGCGGCCGGGAACTTTCCGCCACGTCGGATCTCGATCTGGTCTTTCTCTATGACAGCCCGGTGATGAACGGGGACGAGCCCGTTTCATCCGACGGACCGAAACCCCTGTCGATTTCCCACTATTACCAACGGCTCGGGCAGCGGGTCGTCAACGCCATGACCGCGCTGACCGGAGAGGGTCGTCTGTATGAAGTCGATATGCGTTTGCGGCCGTCCGGCAACGCGGGCCCCCTATCGGTCAGCCTCGAAAGCTTTGCGGCCTATCAGCGTGAAAGCGCATGGACGTGGGAACATCTGGCACTCACACGCGCGCGCGTGATCTGCGCAGACCCGGATTTCGCAACACGGATCAAGGCGGAGTTGCGCGCCGCGCTCACCGCCGAACGCCCGGCCGATGAACTCCTCATCGCGGTCGCCGAAATGCGCGAACGCATGGCGAAGGAGAACGGCACGGACAATGCGTGGAGCGTCAAACATGTACGCGGCGGACTGGTCGATTGTGAATTCATCGCCCAGTATCTGCAGCTTCGACATGCCCATGAAAAGCCGGAAATCCTCGACACGGGCACCTCGGCGGCATTCGTTAAACTGCGGGATGCCGGTTATCTTGAGCCCGACATCGCCGAAAATCTGATTGATGCGACATGTCTCTGGCGACGCCTCCAGGGATTGCTTCGGCTCACCCTCGAAGGGCGCCACGATCCCGAACAATTCCCGGTGCCTCTCCGCCAGCAACTGGCCGATGCGGCAGGCGTGGAGAATTACGAAACACTCGACAGGCTGGTACGCGAAACAGCGGAACAGACCTATATTCACTTCAACACAATCATCGCCGGCCCCGCGCAAACCATCGCAGCCGCGCGGGCCGAACATTCAACCGGAGAGACAGAGCAATGAGCGTGACGGAAGGCGGCAAAGCGCCCGCATTTTCAATGCCCACGGATGGCGGCGGCACGATCGCCCTGAAGGACCTGAAGGGCCGCCCGGTCATTCTGTATTTCTACCCAAAGGATTCAACGCCGGGCTGCACAACGGAGGCCTGCGACTTTCGCGACCTGACACCCGACTTCTCGAAAATTGACGCCGAAATCATCGGCGTTTCGAAAGACAGCGTGAAACGGCACGACAACTTCAAGGCAAAATACGAACTGCCATTTACACTCGCGAGCGACGAAGACGGAGACGTCTGCGAGCGTTATGGCGTGTGGGTCGAAAAAAACATGTACGGGCGCAAGTTTATGGGTATCGAGCGCGCGACATTCCTGATCGATGCCAAGGGTGTCGTGCGGAAAATCTGGCGCAAGGTAAAGGTCAAAGGCCATGCAGAAGACGTGCTTGAGGCCGTGAAAGCGCTTTGAGCGTCCCCCCGCCCAACACACCGCTGCCGGCTCCTCGCACGGCAAACTCCCTCGCCGCCGCGGCCAACACTGTTTTGCGAACGGCAGATGCACACGCGAAATGCGCGGCAACGTCAGCGTTTGCAGCGCAGTGGCGCGACGGCCGGATCAGCTTGGTCGGCGACACGCCACCACCCGGGCGGCCACAGCGCCCGGCCAAACCGGCATTGCTGGCGCCCGCCGACGTGCCGCGGCGGAAGATCAACCGTGGGACCGCCGGCCGGATCGCACAACTTCACGCGCTCGCGCATATCGAACTCAATGCCGTCGACCTTGCCTGGGATATCATCGCGCGGTTCACCGCATGTAATCTGCCGCGCGCCTTCTATGACGATTGGGTTCTGGTCGCGGATGAAGAGGCCAAGCATTTCGGCTTGCTCGCCGACCGACTGTCGGATTTCGAAGCCGCATATGGGGACCTTCCGGCCCATGACGGGCTCTGGGATTCGGCGATCGGGACCGGGCACGACCTGGCCGCGCGGCTTGCGGTTGTTCCCCTTGTCCTGGAAGCCCGCGGCCTCGACGTCACGCCGATGATGATCGCAAAGCTCCGCACGGTGGACGACGAAGAAACCGCGGCCATTCTCGAGGTCATCTATCGTGACGAAATCGGCCATGTCGAAATCGGCCACCACTGGTTTGAATTCGAATGCGCACGCCTCGAAGTCGAGGCCGTGACCCATTGGCGCGAACTGGTGGACCGACATTTTCGTGGCACCCTCAAACCGCCATTCAACATTGAAGGTCGCGACGCCGCAGGCCTGCCCCAGGACTGGTACCTCACGGTTTCCACAACGTGAGTACACCCGCAGACAACGCCCCAAATCGCGCAGGCGATGCGGCCCTGCAACGCGAACGCTCGCTCGCGTTGATCTTGCTGTTCATCGTGCCGGCCCTGTTCACGACCAACGTCATCGTCGCGCGCGCTGTGAACGACACGATGCCACCGTTTGCGCTGGCCTATTGGCGCTGGATGCTCGCATTCCTGATTTTCTTGCCCGTCGTCGGACCGGACCTCTGGCGTCATCGCGCCACGATCGCCGCGGAGTGGCGCGATCTTTTGGTCCTGGGCATTCTCGGCATGGGGATCTGCGGTGCGTTCGTCTATATCGGCGCAGACACGACCAGCGCCACGAATATCGGACTGATCTTCGGCACGGCGCCGATCATCATCGCGGGCGCGTCCACACTCATCTATGGCGAGCCGATGGGGCGGGCAAAAGCCGCCGGCATCTTCATCTCGCTGCTCGGGGTGCTGATTATTGTGTTCCGCGGTGACATCGGGGCACTGCGGTCCCTCACCTTCGTCCCGGGTGATATGTGGATCGTGACTTCGGCACTCGCCTGGGCGATCTACTCGGTCATGCTTCGACACCGACCAGGAACACTGCCCAACCGGGTCAGGTTCTCCGCGACAATGCTGTTTGGCGCGCTGGCCCTGTTGCCGTTCTATATCGCTGAGACTGCCCGGGGGATCATCCCGACACTGAATGCGGAGACCATCGGCGCGGTCCTGATTGTCGCGGTCGTGCCGGGTCTTGGGGCCTATCTGGGTTACGCACGCATCCAGCGCTCACTGGGCGCCGGGTCGACCGGACTTATCCTGTATCTCGCACCCAGCTACGCTGCATTGTTTGGATGGCTCCTGCTGGGCGAGACCCTGGAGCCCTACCACTTTGCTGGCGCGGCTCTGATCCTGCCCGGAATTTTTCTGTCCACCCGGCGTGCCAAAGCAGGAGACGACTAGCTCGCGTCGGCCGCACCGCTATCACTCTCGGCGGCACCATCGCCCGTGCCGAGCTGCGCGGCCAATGAGGCCTCCAGAAACCTGTCGATGTCACCGTCGAGCACGGCCTGGGCATCGCCGGATTCCACGTTCGTGCGCATATCCTTCACCATCTGGTAGGGGTGCAGCACATAGGACCTGATCTGATGACCCCAGCCGATATCGGTCTTCGTATCCTGCTCCGCCTGGGCCTCGGCTTCCCGTTTTTGCATTTCATGTTCGTAGAGGCGGGCACGCATCATCGACATCGCCTGGGCCCGATTGCGGTGCTGCGAGCGATCATTCTGACACTGCACAACGATGCCCGTCTCAATATGCGTCAGCCGGACCGCGCTATCGGTCTTGTTCACATGCTGGCCACCGGCACCCGACGCGCGATAGGTGTCGACACGTAGATCCTTGTCCTCAATTTCGATTTCGATCGCGTCATCAATCACGGGATAGACCCAGGCCGAGGCAAAGCTTGTATGCCGGCGCGACTGGCTGTCGAAGGGCGAGATACGCACCAACCGGTGGACCCCCGATTCCGTCTTCAACCAGCCATAGGCGTTGGGGCCGACGATCCGGAATGTCGCGGATTTGAGACCCGCTTCTTCGCCGGCGCTCTCTTCAATCCATTCGACCTTGTAGTCATGCGCCTCGGCCCAGCGCAGATACATGCGCACCAGCATTTCGGCCCAATCCTGGGATTCTGTGCCGCCCGCACCGGCGTTGATCTCAACGTAACAGTCGTTGCCGTCGACCTCTCCGGACAGAAGGCTCTCAAGCTCCAGCTTTTCTGCACGCCGCTGCAACGCCTCGATGACCGCTTCACCCTCCGTGACGACATCCGTGTCACCTTCGGCCTCGCCGAGTTCGATAAGGGTGGCCGCGTCGTCGAGCTGCTGCTCCAGCCCGCGCACTTCCTCGATGGATTTCTCCAGCCGCGTGCGGTCTCTGAGAATTTTTTGCGCCCGCTCCTGATCGTCCCAAAGTCCTGGATCCTCGGCTTCGGCGTTCAGTTTCTCGAGGCGTGTGTGTGCGGTGTCCCAGTCAAAGATGCCTCCGCATAAGGTTTAGAGACGAGTTGATCCCCTCGACCAGATGACTAATTTCTGCGCGCATTTTGAATTCCACTGAAACGGGTGCCGGTTCCGGCGACTTATTTCGCGAAGCCTAGCGTCCGCGGGACACGGGTCAATAGCCCAATCAGTAAATACCGCGTCGCGGGCCACCTGTATTGGCACCGCGCCCGAGATCTTCGCCAACGATCGAGCCAAACTCACGCGGCGCAGTGCCAGGCTTGAACGCCTCGAGAATGGTCGCCCGCTCGCCTGGAAGGGCCACCAACCCGGTTTCGGGATTGACGCGAATGAGACGAATGTCCGGCGGCACCCGAAACGGAATGACAGGCTTGCCCTCGAGCGCCTGTGCCATGAAGTCCTTGAAGATTGGCGCCGGCACCGACGAGCCGGTCTCGCGCGGGCCCAGGGTACGCGGCGTATCGAAACCAACGAAGACACCAACCGCGAGATCAGGCGAAAATCCGATGAACCATGTGTCGAGGGAATCATTCGACGTCCCGGTCTTGCCGGCGAGCGGCAACTTCAATTGGCCGATCCGTCGGCCCGTCCCGCGATCCACGACGCCCTGCAGCATCGACACCATCTGATACGCCGTGCCGGGCTGGATTAATTGAGCGCGGGGATCGGGTAGTTTCGGCGGCAGCTGATCGGCCCAGGCCACCACACGGCACGTCTCGCAAGGCCGCTCATCATGGCGGAACGTCGTCATGCCGTTGCGGTCCTGAATTCGGTCGATCAGGGTCGGTGTGATCTGCTTGCCGCCATTCACGATCGTCGCGTAAGCCGCGACCAGGCGCATCAGCGTCGTCTCGCCCGCCCCGATCGACATCGCGAGCTGGCGCGGCAGCTGATCAACAACCTTCAGCCGCTCCGCATAGCTCGCCACCTGGTCCATGCCGATCGTCTGGGCCAATCGCACGGTCATGAGATTGCGTGATTTCTCGATCCCGAGACGCATCGGGCTCGGCCCGTAAAACTTGTTCGTGTAGTTGGCAGGCTTCCACTTGCCCTGTCCGGCCCCCTGATCAATCACGAAGGGCGCGTCGAGTATCCGGGTCGAGGGCGTGAATCCATTGTCCAGGGCGGCCATATAGACGATCGGCTTGAACGCCGAGCCCGGCTGGCGCCACGCCTGAGTCGCACGATTGAACTCGCTGGCCCGAAAATCAAAGCCACCCGTCATCGCGAGGATACGCCCGGTATGGGGGTCCAGAGCCACGACCGCACCATTGATCTCGGGGATCTGCTCCAGGCGGAATGTCCCGTCGGGATATGGCTTGGCCTCGGAATCCTCTGTGACCACAGAAACCAGCACCACATCACCGGGTGCCAGCACCTGATCTGCCGACTTTACGGATGGGCCGCGTTTCTGCCCCGGCTTCCACGCGCGCGCCCAGCGCAGCTCCGCAAGCGGCACGACCCCCAGCGTCCCGTCGATAAACCCGATGGATGCCGCACCCGCCTCCACGCTCACCACGGCTGCGAGTTGCCACGAACCGGCGCCCGCCGGATGCTTGATTTCCGGCAGCGCGGCCTGCCATGCGGCGGGGTCCTTTATGCGCGAGACCGGGCCACGCCAACCATGCCGGCGATCATAGGCCACGAGCCCAGCCCGCAACGATTGCTGGGCGATACGCTGCAATCGCGAATCCAGTGTCGTGCGCACCGAGAGCCCGCCCTCGTACAGCGCCCCATCCCCAAATCGATCGACCAGTTCACGGCGCACTTCCTCGGCAAAATAAGGCGCCTCGACGAAGTCAGCCTCATCCTTGCCGACGACATTAATCGGGCGTTGGCGAAGCTCGTCCGCCTCCGACAGTGAGATGGCGCCATCCTCGGCCATGCGGCCGAGGACATAGTTGCGCCGCGCGACCGCCGCCGCGTTCTTGCGCAGCGGGTTGTAGTTGTTCGGCGCCTTCGGCAAGGCCGCCAGGAACGCAGCCTCGTCCACCGTCAGTTGGTCGAGGGGTTTTCCGAAATAGTTCAATGCCGCAGACGCCACCCCGTAGGCCCCGAAGCCAAGATAAATCTCGTTGAGGTAAAGCTCGAGAATCTCGTCCTTGGTGAACGCCCGTTCCATGCGAAACGACAGGATCGCCTCGCGGACCTTGCGATCAAGCGAGACTTCCTTGGTCAGCAGAAAATTCTGCGCCACCTGCTGGGTGATCGTGGACGCCCCTTCGGGCCGCCGGCCGGAGCCCAGATTGCGAACATTCGACACCACGGCGCGCATCACGCCCGTCACATCAACCCCGGGGTGTTTGTAAAAATTCTTGTCTTCGGCCGAGAGGAAGGCCTCTTTGATCAAATTCGGCATGGTCGACACAGGCACGAAAACGCGGCGCTGGACCGCATACTCGGCCAACAGGCTGCCGTCGCCGGCATGTACGCGCGTCGTGACCGGCGGCTGGTAGTCGGCCAGCTGACTGTAGTCCGGCAAATCCCGGCCGAACTCCCAGAAAACCCAGAGCACGCCGCCCACCGCGACAAGCGCGCCAACAACCGCCAAACCAGCGAGATATCTCAACCAACGAAGCATTCAGAGTTCCAAGTCCATCAATGCCCGAGCATAGACGAGCACGGGTGCGGGAAAAGCATCAAATTGTGAAGTGAATATGGCGGTGGCGCGTTGCGGAGTTGCTAAAGCGCCGCGCTGCGGGTTGTCTTGAAGTAAATTTCGATGGCCTCGACGATGGTCGCTGACAACTTGTTGCGGTGTGCCGAAGACAGCAGGAGGCGCTCCTCGCGGGGGTTTGAAATATACCCCAGCTCCACCAGGACCGACGGTATGTCCGGCGCCTTGAGTACGGCGAAACCCGCCGAGCGCCAGGGTCGCGTTAGAAGTGCAGCATCCGGTTTTATTGCACCAACCAGAATGTCGCGCGCGAACTTGACCGACAACTCATTGGTCTTCGCCTGGGCGAAATCGATCAGAATATTCTGGACGTCGTTGCTGTAGTCACCGAGATCAACCCCGCCAATTACATCCGACTTGTTTTCGTGCGCGGCCAGCGCAGCTGCTTCCTTGTCCGATGCCCGACTGGACAGCGTGTAGACGGAGAAACCGCGGGTCGAACGCTTCGGGTGGGAGTTCACGTGGAGCGACAGGAACAGGTCGGCGCCCTTGGTGCGTGCCAGGTGAACCCGCTCGCGCAACGGCAGGAAAATGTCGCGGTTACGTGTCATCGCAACATCGAATTTCCCGCTTTCGCGCAGACGCTGTGCGATGGACCGCGCATAGTCGAGAACGACCTTCTTCTCATAGACGCCCGACGCACCGATCGCGCCCGGGTCGACGCCCCCGTGACCGGCGTCAATCACCACCATCGGGCGAGTCTTCGGCGTTGTCGGTGCCGGCACCGGTGCCGCCGCCACCGGGTTCGGATTCGTGCTGGCGCTCGGGCGCATGGCGGTGATGAAGTCCGCCCGGCTGGTCGGCTCGATATCGAGCACCAAACGCCAAGGTTTGCCACCGTCTGGGCGAAGCACAAATTGTTTTGTGACCTTTGCAGGGGATGCAAGATCAAGAACGAAGCGACTTGTTCCCGGTCGGAACAGGCCATACCGGAGTTTGGAGATTAGGCCAGCGCCGTCTCCAATCCGTTCCTCGGGCAAATCGAAGTCCACCTCGGGAAGGTCGATCACCACACGGAACGGATCGGGAAGGCCGAAGACGCGCGGTTCCACGCGATCATTCAGATCAACGACGAAGCGCGTCGAGCCCGCATGAACGCCGATTCGGATGTCTTGAACCTTCAAGTCCTGCGCGCCCGCCAGGTGCGGCGCACCGACCGTCGCAAGCGTGACCGTCGCGACACCCAAGAGGCCCCGACCACGCTGTGCCAAACTAAATAAGCGTTTCAGAATCAATGACATCGCCGACAGGTATATCGCCACAAACGAATGCGCCGCAATACACAAGCGCGGGATTCGCGGACAATCAAATGCATTGTGGATCAGACTCGCGGGGGCTATTGTGACTGTGCGGACACCCGCAATTCTATAACGCGCGCTGCGTTTCATGGTCTGGGTGCGGGCAAGCGAGCCAATCTATCGCCCCAACAGCCCGCGCAAACCAAACAAAGTGCGCATCAGAGTTGCGGTTTTGTGCAACTTCGAGGCCGCCGCCCGGCAAATGTCGAGCGGGCTTTCGGATCAAAACCTACCGTCCTGGTGCGAATTCGCCCGTTCGACGGCTCAGGTTCCGAGGCAGGCCTCTGAAAATGTGGAACCCCTCTCGCTTTTGTCCGCAAAGCGCTGAGTTCAGGCTTCCACAGGGACATAGCCATGCCAAAGCGCATGTTGATCGACGCGACCCATCCAGAAGAAACCCGGGTCGTCGTCGCAGACGGTAACGAACTCCTCGAATACGATTACGAGACCTCCACCAAACGCCAGATCAAGAGCAACATCTATCTGGCCAAGGTGACCCGCGTGGAGCCTTCACTCCAGGCGGCCTTCGTCGATTTCGGCGGCGATCGCCACGGGTTTCTCGCGTTCAACGAAATTCATCCTGATTACTACCGCATCCCGATCGAGGATCGCGAAAAGTTGCTGGCTGAATCCGACGCCGAAAGCGAAGAAGAAGAAAGCGCCGAGAATGGCGAGGCCGAGGGCGAATCTGTCGAACTCCTCGGGGATTCACATGACGAGGACATCCAGGAACTGAGCGACGCCCATCGGCGGCGCCTGCGCAAACTGACCCGTAGCTACAAGATCCAGGAGGTCATCAAACGCCGCCAGATCCTGCTGGTGCAGGTGGTCAAGGAAGAGCGCGGCAACAAGGGTGCCGCCCTCACGACCTACCTGTCCCTGCCGGGACGCTATTGCGTGTTGATGCCGAACACGGCACGCGGCGGCGGCATCAGCCGAAAGGTCACGGACGCCAAGGATCGCAAATCGATGAAGGCGATCCTGTCTGATCTCGAGGTCCCCGAAGGTATGGCCGTGATCATGCGCACCGCCGGCGTGGCGCGCACCAAGGCAGAGATCAAACGTGACTATGAATATTTGCGGCGCCTGTGGGACGACATTCGCGAGCTCACACTCGATTCGACCGCCCCGGCGCTGATCTATGAAGAAGGCGACGTGATCAAACGCGCGCTGCGTGATTTGTATGATCGCGACATCGATGAGGTCCTGGTCGAGGGCGATGAAGCCTACAAGGCCGCCAAGGCGCTGATGCGGACGATGATCCCATCCCATGCCAAACGGGTCCAGAAATACGAAGACACCGAGATACCGCTTCTGAGCCGCTATCAAATCGACCAGCAACTCGACGCAATTCACGAGCCGATCGTTCAGCTCAAATCCGGCGGCTACATCGTCATCAACCCCACCGAAGCACTGGTGGCGATTGACGTGAACTCCGGACGCTCGACGCGCGAACGTAACGTCGAACAAACCGCCTATCGGACCAACCTTGAGGCGGCCGACGAAGTGGCCCGCCAGCTCAGGCTGCGCGACCTGGCCGGCCTCATCGTGATCGATTTCATCGATATGGACGTCTCGCGCAACAATCATGCCGTCGAACGACGCATGAAGGACGCCATGAAATCGGACCGGGCGCGGATCCAGATCGGCCGGATTTCGGCGTTCGGACTCCTCGAATTGTCGCGCCAGCGGCTGCGTCCGAGCCTGCTCGAGGCACACGCCCAGATGTGCCCCGTGTGCAATGGTTCAGGCTTCATGCGGTCGACGGAATCAATCAGCATGTCGATTCTGCGTGAGCTTGAGGAAGAAGGCGGGCGCAAACGCGCCACAGAGGTGACGGTCAAAGCCCAGACCGATATCGCGCTCTACCTCCTCAATCAGAAACGCACCTCACTGCAGGATCTCGAGGCACGCTACGGCTTCCGGGTGTTGGTCATGGCCGACAGCGCGCTGGCCTCTTCCGAGCATGAGATCACCCATATCCGCCATGACGGCGTCGAAGGCGTCTCCTCCAAGGAGGAAGTCGCACGTGAAGAGAATGCTGCGCCCAAGCGCCGCCGCAGCCGCGGCCGACGCCGCGGTTCCGAAGACGCCGACAACAGCGAAGACGAGGAAAAGACCGAGGGTGACGAGAAGGCCCCGGATTCGAACGCCGAAGAGCGCGAGCAATCCGACGATGAAGACGATGAAGGTCGCAAGCGAAACGGCCGACGACGCGGCCGACGCGGTGGCCGACGGCGGCGCAAGGCAGATGCGGACGGCGAGACCGAACAGGAAACATCCGCAGACGCAGAGGAAACTTCGGAATCCGACGGCGAGGCCGAGACGAACGAAGAGCAGAGTGACGAAGAGGGCGACGACACAACCCGTCGCCGTCGTCGCCGCCCGCGGCGCCGCGGTCGGCGTGGCAGAGGCGCTTCGGAAGAGGCAGCAGCGGACGAAAACACCACGGACGATGCGACGGCCGATGCCGAAGCAGACGATGACGGCGTGGATGCCGCGTCTGTAGCAGATGCAGATACCGGGGATGCGGACGCCGACAATGACGATGCCGCACTCGCTTCCGAGATCGACATCCCGGAACCATCCTCCGAGAACGACGATACTGACGCCGAAGACAAGCCGGACGCGTCATCGGACGAAGATGTCAGTCCCGATGAAGAGCCCGAGGCTGTCGCAGCGGAATCCGAGGAGAGCGGCGACGATGTGGATGAGGCCGAAGCCGAAACCACAGAGGCACCCGCCGAGGAACAAGAAGAAGCTCCCGAAGAGGACAATCGGCCACGACGTTCAGGATGGTGGAGTCGGGGAAAGTCCTGATCCCGCTCCGTGTGTATCAAGAGGTTTCTAGGGTCGCCAGCTGCTCAGCCGGTCGATCGCACGGCGCATATCGTCTTCGGTCCCGGCAAACGAAAATCTGACGAAGGCATTCCCGCGGTAAGGATCAAAGTCCAGACCGGGTGTCGAGGCGATGCGGGCCTCTGTCAGCATGCGGCGGCAGAACGCCTTGCTGTCGTCCGTCAGCTTCGAAACATCGGCATATACATAGAAAGCGCCATCGGCCGGCGCCAGGCGATCAAAACCCACACCCGGCAGATCCGTAAGAAGGATGTCACGGTTGCGGGCATATTTTGCGACATTCTCGCGAAGCTCGTCATGACTGTCGAAAGCCGCCAGTGCTGCGTGCTGGGACAATGTGGGTGGCGATATAAAGAGATTCTGGGCCAGACATTCCACCGACCGCATCATGGATTCCGGCACCACGAGCCAGCCAAGCCGCCAACCTGTCATCGAGAAATACTTCGAAAAGCTGTTGATGACGATCGCTTCATCGTCATAGGCAAGCGCGGTGACCGCATCATGACCGTAGGTGATGCCGTGATAGATCTCGTCTGAGATGAACCGCGTCGACGTCTGGGTCGCCTGCGTCGTCAACGCCCGCATCTCCAAATCGCCGACCATCGTGCCCGTCGGATTGGACGGACTGGCAACGATCAGGCCATCGAGATCGCCAGCGACGTTACCGAGTACAGTGGGTGTCGGCTGGAAACGGTCCTCGGCGCGCGTTTCGACCACAACAGGTTCGACCCCGAGTGCGGATAGGATATTGCGGTAGGCTGGATAACCCGGAGCCGCAAGCGCGACCCGGTCTCCGACATCGAACGCCGCAAGAAACGCGAGCAGGAAACCACCCGACGAGCCGGTTGTAACCACAATACGTTCGCGCGCAACAGCGATCCCGTACATGCTCTCATAATGTGCCGCTATCCGCTCGCGCAGGGCGGGTATACCGAGCGCATCGGTGTATCCCAGCTGCTCGTCCCGGACGGCTGCCACCGCCGCCTCGCGCACCCGCACCGGCGCTGCTGTTCCCGGTTGACCGACCTCCAGATGGACAATGTCCTCCCCCGCTGCCGCCAACGCGTTGGCTTCGCGCATGACGTCCATGACGATGAACGGATCAATCCGGCCGCGCGTCGAAACTTTCAAAGGCATACGGAGACCTACTCGTCCGAACTGACCGCCAACCCGAAGGATCGCGGATCCTTCACGAACTGACAGGTCTGATCTCGAGGGAGCCCTCCCGGACAGGAGAATCCATTTATCCGGCCAATGGTTTGCAATTGCTCGACATTGTGGCCGAGCGCGCTCAACGCAGCGCGTTCCCCATCCGGCATCGCGTTCTCAACGAATGAAACATCCGGATTTCCCGCGCCGAACATGCGTGGTGATGCCACCGCCCGAACCATGTTCGCGTCTGATCCGACGAGCGTATCCAGGGCGATCCGCGTCAACACACCCGGGGCTGCACCCGATCCGGCCGCCCCAAAAAATGTCAGGCCGTTCACCTCGTTTGCCATCAACGCGACGCTGGGCACCGACGCACGCGCCGCGTCCGGCACCGGCGCAAGCAGAATACCGGTCCCGGGCGCAATTACGCCCGACCCGAAGGGGCCGTTCATCGTGAACGAGCAGGCGACCATGCGTCCTTCATTGTCGACGGCGACTATACTCGCGCCGCTCGGTGCACCATCGACATGCACGGGAATACTCGGCTGGCGCGCGGCATGGGATGTCTCGGATATGCCCGCGAGCAACGTCGCCGGTGACGCCAGGTCAACCGTGCCGGCCGCCTCGGCCTGATAGGCCCGCGCAACCAACTCCAGCATGAAATGGGTGCGCGCCACACCATCCAGATCCTCATAGCGGTCGTCCTCCGTCGCCGCGGCCCAAACCTGCGCTGCAATACGTCCACCGCCGTCCGGCGCGAAAGAGATGACATTGTTTCCGACTTCGAACTGGATTGGTTCCTGCAGCTGGGGTCTAAAACCACGCAGATCGTCCAGCGTTATGCTGCCGCCAGCCAAACGTACAGATTCGACAAAGGTCCGGCCAAGCACCCCGTCATAAAAGCTCCCGGGGCCCTGCGTTCGCAGATTGGACAACACGGCGCCAAGTTCCAATTGCTGCAACGACCGCCCCTCGACAACACCACCTGTCGCCGCCCCGAAAATGGAACGCGCTTCTTCATCGAGTGTGACAATCGGGCGCGCCGCTTCAAAATCGCGAACGAAGGCCCGCGAAAGGGCGTGCCCCGATCGTGCAAAGTCTTCTGCGGGGCGCAAAAGATCGGACCAGGCGAGGTCGCCGTATCGCGCATGCAGCAGGAACATCCCGCGCACATTCCCTGGCACCGAAAATTTCGCATCTGCTCCCGCCGGACGTTTCGGCAAGAACGAAATGGCCTCCGTCCGCCCGTCCACGGCATCATGGACCAGGCAAACACCGCCGCCGCCAATACTCGCGGCACCCGGCAACGTCACCGCCATAGAAAAATAGGTCGCAACGGCTGCGTCTGCCGCAGTTCCGCCGGCTGCCAGAACCTCCTGGCCGATCAGCGCGGCCCGCGGTTCGTCAGCTATCAGCCCGCCGAAAAACCCTTCAACAAAGCCAGCATCACCCTGCTCCGGCCCGCCGCCGCATGCCGCCAGCGCAAACAGGCTGCCCAAAAGCATCCGGCGGCCTGATTGACGCCACATTCGTGTGTTCTTAGGTTGAGTAGCATTCTTGGAGATAGACACGTGCGTCCGTTCGTTGGATTGATAGGCTTGGTTACCGTACTTGCCGTTGCGGCAAGCACATCTGCGTTTGGACAGGGCCGAAACATCGGCCTGGTCCGCGACGCCGAAATTGAAAATATCATTCGCGACTATGCGACGCCAATTTTCAATGCGGCTGGCCTCGACAGCAGTGTCGTCGAAGTTCACATCGTCAACGATGCCCGCCTCAACGCTTTCGTTGCCGGCGGCCAGCGGGTGTTCATTAACACTGGTTTGCTGGTTCGAGCCAAGGGCCCCGAAGAAGTGATCGGCGTGATCGCCCATGAAACCGGCCATATTTCTGGCGGTCATCTTGCCCGCTTCCAGGATGAACTGCGCAACGCCGAGACCACATCGATCATCGCTCTGCTGGCCGGGTTGGCCGCAGGGGTCGCAACCGGAGACGGCCGGGTCGCCGGCGCCATCGTGAGTGGCGGATCGGGTGCCGCCCTGACCAATCTGCTGAAATACAGCCGAACACAGGAATCCGCCGCGGACGCGGCAGCGCTGAAATATCTGGATCGGGCCGGCATATCGGCGCAGGGCCTGCTCGAATTTTTCCAACTCCTGCAACGCGATATTCGCCTGACCGGCGGCCGGGAACATCCCTATCTAAGCACCCATCCCCTGACGATCGACCGAATCGCGACCGTGTCCGGGCACCTCGCCCTGTCGCGTTTCTCCAACACGCCGATAGCGCCCGAACTGGCGCGCAAGCATGCCTATATGCGGGCCAAGCTGATCGGCTTCATGGAACCGTTGAAGACCACGCTCGAAATTTATCCCGAAGACCGCAACGAAACCCCTGCCCGTTACGCCCGCGCGATCGCGTATTACCGCAATGCCAACATCGACAAGGCGCTGCCGCTCGTCAATGAACTGATCGCGGGCGAACCTGAGAATCCCTACTTTCACGAACTCAAGGGACAGATGCTCCTGGAGAACGGACGGGTCGAGGATTCGCTTGGCCCCTATGAACGGATGGTCGAGCTGGCGCCGAACGAGCCTTTGCTGCGCACGGGGTTGGGCAAGGCGCAGGTCGAGTCCGGCCGGGCCGAGCTCCTGCAGCCCGCACTCGAGAATTTGCGCGTGGCCGTCCGTATCGACCCGCAGATGCGCGACGCCTGGCGGCTGCTGACCATCGTCAATGGCCGGCTTGGAAATCAAGCTGATCTCGCCCTTAGCCAGGCGGAATTCACGCTCCTCAATGGTGATGTAAAGGCCACACAGTCACTCGCCGAACGCGCCGTCAATCTTTTCCCAGCCGGGTCACCCGGCGCGTTGCGCGCACAGGACATCGTCAGTGAGACGGGCCGCCGCCTCGAAAAAAAGTGATCGCGATCGGTCAACATCGTGTGACACACAGCGCGACCGCTTGAACGTCCCCGCCCACTCCGCCATCATCCGCTGCATATTGAACCGGTCCCGCCGGTCAGTTTCTGTCCAGGAGAGTTATTGTGTCGGAATCCCGTGGAGCCGTTCTCATCGCCATGGTCATGGCCGCCGTCGTGGCGTTGGCGATTGTGTTTCCCACCGGCGCCGGGCAACGCACGCAGCTTGTGACCGAATTCACGGGGCCGGGCGATGCAGCTGCATCTCGCAATACGCCCTTCAGCGCCCTTCAGAAGAATGATATTCGCAACACTGTCCGCGAGTATCTTCTCACCAATCCGGAAGTAATCGTTGAGGCGCTCGAAGCGCTCCAGTCGCAGCAACAACAATCCCAGCAACAGCAGAATAATGGCGCGATCGCCGCCAACATGGAGCAGCTGGTCGGGTCTCGACGTGATCCGTTTATCGGCAACCCGGACGCGTCGGTCACGATCGTTGAATTTTTCGACTATCAGTGCCCCTACTGCAAGCGAATGGCACCCGAGCTCGCCAAGATCGTGGCAGAAGATCCCGACGTGAAGATCATCTTCAAGGAATTTCCCGTGTTCGGGCCGGAATCGACCCTCGCGGCGCGCGCCGCGCTCGCGTCCGCCAGGCAGGGCAAGTATCGGGAATTCCACATGGCGATTATGGAGCTACGCGGCGCGCCGTCGGAGAACGCCATTTTCCGGACCGCCAGCCGCCTGGGCATGGATATGGAAAGGCTGCGGCGTGACATGCAGTCACCATCGATCGAAACCCAGATCCAAACCAACCTGCAGCTTGCACGAGACGTCGGCGTCCGCGGCACGCCCGCATATGTCATCGGAGATCGGCTCGTGCCGGGCGCCATGAGCCTCGACCAGATGCGTCAGCTCATTGCCGAGCAACGCGGCAGCTAACCCCGCGACCGGCCTACTCCGCGTCGGGTTGATTTTCCGGCAAGGCGTCACGAAACGCGGCATCTTCCAGACACGCATCATTGATGCGCAATGCCGTGGGGAATGCGGATAAATCGCACCCGAAGCGTTGCGCGTTGTAGATCTGCGGCACGAGGCATATGTCGGCCATCGTCAGGATGTCGCCGTGGCAAAACCGGCCGGCACCGCCGTCGGTCAGCATACCTTCCACCCCCCGCATGCCTTCATCGACCCAGTGTTTGTACCATTTCTCGTTCCGGGTCTCTTCATCGAGGCCGAGCTCGGCGCCCAGCACGCGCAGAACACGCAAATTATTGAGCGGATGAATGTCGCAAGCGATCGCCTGTGACAGAGCGCGCACCCGCGCGCGGCCCTTGGCATCGCCGGGCAACAGGGGAATCGTTTCCGGCCGCGTTTCGTCAAGATATTCGATGATCGCCATCGATTGCGTCACGCGCGTGCCGTCGTCATCGATCAGAGTCGGCACGAGGCCCTGCGGATTCACGGCCAGATACGCGTCCGAGGACTGATCCTTGCGACGCAGATGGATATATTCATGCTCGGCCTCAAGGCCCTTGAGATTCAGCGCGATGCGCAAGCGGAACGCGGCCGACGAACGCCAATAGTCGTAAAGCTTCATGTTCTTCTCCTCGATCCCGAAAACCACGGCTCGTCTTTGAGGTTTCGAATGTCCAATGCGGGCAGGTCGTCCGCTGGCGTGAAGCCGAATATCCGCCCGTAAAATCCCAGTTCGGACTCCAGCGCGCGGGTGACATTCTCCGCCTTGCGAAATCCATGGCCCTCGCCCTCAAACAAGACATAGGCGACGGGTATTCCCTTCGCGTCGAGAGCATCAACCATCGCCTCGGCCTGGTTGGGCGGAACGACCCTGTCATCCGCACCCTGCAGGAAAATGACCGGGCAATTCAGCGCGTCCACATGCTCGATCGGCGAGCGATCACGATACAGCTGCTCGGTCTCGGGCAGCGGGCCGATCAGCAGGTCCAGATAGCGGCTCTCGAATTTGTGGGTGTCGCGCGCGAGCGTCATCAGATCGCCAATTCCGTAGAGGCTCGCGCCACCGGAAAATGTGTCACGAAACGCGAGCGCAGCCAGCGCAGTATAGCCACCGGCGCTGCCGCCGCGGATCGCCAGCCGCGCGGGATCTGCCAGCCCCGACGCCACCAGATGTTCGGCACCACGGACCATATCGTCCACATCCGCCTCGCCCCACCGTCCGTACAGCGCCTCGCGGTAGCCTCGGCCGAATCCCGTGCTGCCGCGATAATTCACGTCCAGCACAGCAAAGCCTCGGCTTGTCCAAAACTGGATGGCGAGACTGAAGGACGGCGACGTCGCCCCCGTTGGACCACCGTGACCACGCACAATGAGCGGCGGAAGCTCGCCGTCCGACGCGATATTCGCGGCATTCATGGGCGGATAGTAAAACCCATACGCGGTGTCGCCGTCGGTGGTTTCGAACGCGATGGAATCCGGCACCGAAAGACCGGCCGGATCGAGATGGACGGTCAGCGATGTCCGCAGGGTTTCGATGGCACCTGTAGCGGGGTCGAGAAGCAGAATTGCCGACGCCACCCGCGCCGAGGAACCGATAAAAATGATCTTGTCGTCCACCCACTGGGGGGCGGCAATATCAGTGTAAGGAACTTCGATCCCCTGCAGCGTACCGTCCGCCAGCTGCCAGACCCCATCGCGTGTGTAAGCCGTCACAATTGCGCCTGACGGGTTCACATCGAAGGTGCGCATCCCAAAAACCCATTGGGGCAAGCCGAACTCGGCTTCCATGCTGACGATCGGCGAAACACCGGCTCCATCCCAGCGATGCAGATTCCACCAGCCGTCGGGGTCTGCTGCGAAAATCAGGCTTCCGTCCGGCGCCCAGGTCGGCTGAAATACCGACACGCCCTTTCCACCCGCCAGTTTTTCGGCCGGCCCGACATCGCCGTCGGGTCCGATGGACGCCACCCACACGGTGGCCGAATCCCAAGGCATGTCGGGCAGCTCCCAGCTGACCCAACTCAACATTGCGCCGTCGGGTGAGACCCGCGGATTCGAGACGAAGTCATGCCCCTCGACGAGGGCTTTGCACGCCCCTGAGCCCAGATCGACAGAGATCAGTTCATTGACCACCCCATCGTCGACATGGCGCTCACGCACACACACAAGGCGGTTTCGCGCCACGTCGTGGAAGATGTCCGCGTGGCGGTCACCGGTATCGGGCGAAACCGCCTCCGGCACGCCGCCGTCTTCCACACGGTAGATCCGCTGGTCCTCGAAGTTCACGAAAAAGGCCACGCTCCCCGAGACGATCGCAGCCCCACCGCCATACTCATGAACCCGTGAGCGCGCAGAGTAACCGACAGGCAGAACATCGACGGGGCCGGCGTCCGTCCGCCGCACCAGCACGACGCGGCCGCCCTCGCTTGGGCGTCCTTCCAGCCAGTAGATTTCGCTGCCATCGACCAGCACGCTGGAGAGCGAAATCGTTGTGTCTGCAATCATCCCGGCAGTGATCGGCGAGGACCAGGTGCCATAGGGTGCTGTGGCCTTTACGCCGCTCATAGCAAGACGATGGCCGCGAGGCCGAGGAACGATACGAACCCAACGACGTCTGTGATCGTGGTGAGGACAACGGCCGATCCAACGGCAGGATCGATCCGCATACGTTCCATTGCGAGCGGAATGGTGACGCCCGCAAAACCGGCAATCAGAAGATTGAACATCATGGCCGCACCGATAATCAGGCCGATGACGGGTTCGCCGAACCACAACCAGGTGACCAGGCCAATCATCAATGCGAACAGCAGGCCGTTGATTCCGCCAACGACGATCTCCTTGCCCATGATGCGCGCGGCATTAGCCGCCGTCAGCTCCTTCATGGCGAGCGCACGGACGGCAACCGTCAGGGTCTGTGTGCCCGCATTACCCCCCATTGAGGCGACAATCGGCATGAGGATCGCCAGCGCCACCACCTGCTCGATCGCGGCGTCAAACAGGCCGATGACCAGCGATGCGACGACGGCCGTCCCCAGATTAACCAGCAGCCAGGAGAAACGCGCGCGCGTGGTGGCCAGCACAGCTTCGTAGAAATCATCTTCCCGCACGCCGCCGAGACGCAGGATATCCTCCTCCGCCTCTTCGTGAATGACATGGACGATATCGTCAGCCGTGATCACACCGACCAGCTGCCCGGTATCGTTCACGACCGGGGCAGACAGCAGCGCATACTGCCGGAACATCAGGGCGGCCTCTTCCTGATCCATCTCGACATATGCCGAGCGAAGATCGGTCAACATGATGTCGTCGATGCGCACATCGCGTTGATTTCGCATTAATCGTGAGAGAGGAATCGTCCCGACCGGACGTCGATCATCATCCACAACATAGATTTCATAGAAATCACGCGGAAGATCGGCCGCACGTGCGCGCATGTAATCGATGCTGTTGCCCACCGACCAGTCCTTCGGAACAGTGACCAGCTCATGCTGCATCAAGCGGCCGGCACTATCTTCGGGATAGCTTAGCGCCTGTTCGACCAGCGCCCGGTCCGATGGTGACAAACGCGCCAGGACGCTGGCCTGGTCCGCTTCGGCCACATCCTCGAAGACGTCGATTGCGTCGTCGGTATCAAGCTCGGTGATGACAGCCGCGACTTCGGCCGGCTCAAGCTGCTCGAGAACATCCTCCCGCACGACATCATCAAGATGGGTCAGCAGCTCGGGATCAAGGCGATCGCGCACATGATCAAAAAGCAGACGCCTGCTGTCGGCGCTTAATTCTTCGAGCAAATCGGCCAGATCGGAGGCATGCAGGCCCTCGATCAACCCGTCGAGCTCTTCGACCCGGCCCACCGACAGGGCAATTTCACACGTGCGCACCAGCGATTCATCGACGCCGTAGCTGCGCTCGGTCTCCAGACCGTTCGTGCCCTCGTCCATGTCCGTCTGGTGGGTCATGTGTGCCTAGCCTTTCGCCCGCGCATCATATTGGGCACCCACAGCTGCGACCGCACTCATGTTCAACACGCCACGTGCGGTCACGGACGGGGTCAACACATGGGCCGAACGCTCCGCGCCCACCAGGATCGGTCCCACGGCCAGGCCGTCTGCCAGCGTCTTCAACAGGTTGAACGCGATGTTGGCCGCGTCCTGGTCCGGCATGACGAGCAGATTCGCCTGGCCCTCGAGAACACTGCTGGGGAAAATACGCTCCCGGATATCGGGATCGATCGCGGCATCCGCATGCATCTCACCTTCGACCTGAAGGTCCGGATCACGTTCGTGCACCAGCTTGCGCGCCGCGCGCATTTTCTGAGCGGAGTCCGAATTCGAGCTGCCAAAGCTCGAATGGGAAAGCAGAGCCACCTTGGGTTCCAAACCAAATCGCCGCACTTCCTCGGCGGCCAGGTGGGTCATTTCGGCAATTTCCACGACGTTTGGATTGGGCGTGACGTAAGTGTCAGTGATGAAGATCGTCCCTTTCGATAGAATGAGAACCGACACCGCCGACAAGTCGTGCACGTCTTCGCGCAGGCCAACGACATCCTGCACATGCTGCAAATGACGGTCATAGCGCCCTTCAGTGCCGCAGATCATCGCGTCGGCATCTCCGCGCATCAGCGCCAGCGCGGCGATCACAGTCGAATTCGTACGCACCCGCGTTCGCGCCTCGTCCGGCGACACGCCTTTCCGCTCCGCAAGGCTGTGGTACAGCTTCCAGTAGTCGCGATAACGCGGGTCGTCCTGCGGATTGATGATTTCGCAATCTTCGCCCGGCTTGAAGTTGAGCCCCAGCCGTTCGACCCGGCGCTGCACAATCTTGGGACGCCCGATCAGGATGGGGATGCCGATGCCTTCGTCGATTACCGCCTTGGCGGCACGCAGGACGCGCTCGTCCTCACCTTCCGCATAGACGATCCGCTTCAGGTCGGCGCGCGCCTGGTCGAAGAGCGGCCGCATGAGCAGCCCGGAACGGAACACAAACCGGTCCAACTTCTCCAGATACGCGTCGAAATCCTCGATCGGGCGCGTCGCGACGCCGCTTTCCATCGCCGCGCGGGCCACCGCCGGCGCGACTTCGCGGATCAGCCGGGGATCAAACGGGCTCGGGATGATCGAATCCGCACCGAACTTCGCGACCTGGCCGCCATAGGCAGACGCGACGACATCGGATGTCTCCCGCGTCGCCAGATCGGCGATGGCATCCACGGCAGCAATCTTCATCGCCTCGTTGATATCCGTGGCGCCCACATCCAGCGCGCCGCGGAAAATATGCGGGAAGCACAACACGTTGTTAACCTGGTTGGGGTAATCGGACCGTCCGCTGGCAATGATCGCATCCGGGCGGGCCGCCTTCGCATCCTCCGGCATGATCTCGGGATTGGGATTGGCGAGGGCAAAGATCAGCGGCGTATCCGCCATTGTCTTGACCATATCCTGGGTCAACACACCCGGCGCCGACAGCCCGAGGAAAATATCGGCCCCCTCGATGGCGTCCGCCAGCGTGCGGGCGTCCGTGTCCTGCGCATAGGCCTCAAGATAGGGATTCATGCCCGCTTCGCGACCCTTATAGACCACGCCCTCGATGTCGGTGAGGGTGACATTCTCTTTCGGCAGGCCCATCTCGACCAGCAGACCGACGCATGCAAGCGCGGCTGCACCGGCACCTGACGTTACCAGCCGTGCCTTGGAAATATCGCGCTCGGCGAGACGCAGACCGTTGCGCACGGCCGCACCGACGATGATGGCCGTTCCGTGCTGGTCATCATGGAACACCGGGATATTCATACGCGCGCGCAGGCGCTTCTCGATCTCGAAACACTCGGGCGCCTTGATGTCTTCGAGATTGATTCCGCCAAAGGTCGGCTCGAGTGCGGCGACGATGTCGACGAACCGCTCAACATCGGTTTCGTCGACCTCGATATCGAACACGTCGATGTCCGCGAACTTCTTGAACAGGACGCCCTTGCCTTCCATGACCGGTTTGGACGCCAGGGGGCCGATCGCGCCGAGCCCGAGCACTGCGGTGCCATTGGTTATGACACCGACCAGATTGGCCCGGATGGTGAGTTCGGCTGCCATCGCGGGATTTTCGGCAATCGCCAGCGAGGCTTGGGCAACCCCGGGGGTGTAGGCGCGCGAGAGATCGCGTTGGTTGCCCAGCGGCTTGGAGGCAATGACTTCGATTTTGCCCGGGCGACCTTCGCGGTGATACCGCAGGGCCGCTTCACGAATATCTTCAGCCATAGCATTTCTCCCCATCGCGGCGACGCATCCACAGGGAACGTATGATCCGCGCTGAACTGGTTAACATGTTAGATGCGTGATCCACCTGCCGGTGGCAACCGGTAATCAAGCAAAACCATGAGAACACGAGTATATTGATGGATTGTGAAATGCGCGAAACACTCACATTCCCCGATCTGGTGCGGGCGACCCCTGGGGCCGTCGAATGGCAAACCGCCTCCGGGCTGCAGGCTTATCAGGAAGCTGTTGCGGCCATGGAAGCGCGGGTTTCCGATATCCAGCGTGGCACCGCAGACGAATTGGTCTGGCTGGTCGAACATCCGCCGCTCTACACCGCCGGCACCAGCGCCAAACCCGATGATTTGCTCGCTGTTGACCGCTTTCCCGTGCACAAAACCGGGCGTGGCGGGCAATACACCTATCATGGCCCTGGCCAGCGCGTAGCCTACGCCATGATCGACCTGCGCGAACGTGGCCAGGACCTGCGCGCCTATGTGCGCGGCCTCGAGGCCTGGGTCATCGAGACGCTTTCGGTGTTTGGCGTGACCGGGGAGCGCCGCGACGGGCGGGTCGGTATCTGGGTCGCACATCCCGACGGTCGCGAAGACAAGATCGCCGCCATCGGCGTGCGGGTGCGCCACTGGGTCACCTACCACGGCATTTCGATCAATGTTGCGCCCGATCTGGAGCATTTCTCCGGGATCGTGCCCTGCGGGATAGGTGAAGAGCATCTGGGGGTGACCAGCCTTGCCAAGCTGGGCATCGCGGCGAGCATGGCCGACATGGACGCGGCCCTGAAGACCAGTTTCACCAAGGTTTTCGGCTAACGCTATGTCTTCTAGGCCGTCGGTTTTTTCCGGAAACCGGTCCCGATCAGGGGTTCGGCGTCTATCGGCTCTTGCTCGACTGCTTCCACCTCGGCAGCCGGTGGCCCCTCGCGACAGTTATTTATCATCCGATCAATAACGGGGACCGGGCCTGCGAATACCGCCTCGACCGTACCGTCCGATCGGTTGCGCACCCAACCGTCCAGACACAGGTCCCGCGCCACACTCTCGGTCCAGGCGCGGAACCACACGCCCTGCACGCGACCCCGGATAACGACACGCACCGCAACGATATCGGCCAATACGCCTACTCCCGTTGCTCGAATTCAACGATGGCCTGATCGACCGCGAGGCTGTCGCCCGCTGCGGCGTGCACAGTCTTGACCACCCCGTCGGACGTTGCGCGCAGCACGTTTTCCATCTTCATCGCCTCGACGACGGCGATTTCCTCGCCGGCGCGCACCGGCATGCCCTCTTCGACGGCAACGGAAACCAGCAGGCCCGGCATCGGCGACAGAACAAAACGGCTCAAATCGGGTGGAATCTTCTCCGGCATTCGTGCGTCGAGCACAGCCCCACGCGGCGTGAGCACCCGGACATCGGCTTCCACCCCCCGGTGGGTCAGGCGGTAGGCCACGCCAGTCCGGTCGATCTGGAAGGTCGCTATGCCATCCTCGAACGTCGCAGAGAACACCGGATCGCCCAGCGTCCAGTCGGTCGAAAAGGACAGATCACGACCGTCGATCTCGGCATCCGCGCCATCGAGCCGGTAGGTGACATCCACACCGTTGGCCACGTCACCCATCTGGACCTGCCACGGGGTCACATTGCCGGGCAGCTCCGGCGATCCGCTGGTCCCCGACTGTCGTGCCCGGGCAACGAATCGGCCATGAATATACGCGGCCACCGCGGAAAACCGGTCCCGCAACGCGCCTTCCGGCGCCGCGGGGTCGTACCCGTCGGGATACTCCTCGGCGATGAAATTCGTGGTCAGGCGCCCCTCGACAAAGCGGGGATGGGCCATGATCGAGGCGAGAAAGGCCGTGTTGTGGCCGGTGCCGCGGATGAAGTATCCGTCGAGCGCATCCTGCATGCGGGCGATCGCCTGGTTCCGGTCGGCCCCATGGGTCACCAGCTTGGCGATCATCGGATCGTAGAACATCGAGATTTCCGAGCCTTCACCCACACCGGTATCGATGCGCACGTTCGTGCCGTCCTGTGCTGGCGCGCGATAACGCACGAGGCGGCCGATGGCCGGCAGGAAGTTGCGGCTCGGGTCCTCGGCATAGACACGCGTCTCGATGGCCCAGCCGTTAATTTTCACGTCTTCCTGGCGCAGGCTCAGCTTCTCGCCATTGGCGACGCGGATCATCTGCTCGACGAGGTCCAGCCCGGTGATCATCTCGGTCACCGGATGCTCAACCTGCAGGCGGGTATTCATCTCGAGGAAATAGAAGTTCCGGTCCTTGTCGACGATGAACTCGACCGTTCCCGCCGAGCGGTACCCGACGGCCGCGGCCAGCGCGCAGGACTGCGCGCCCATCGCCTCGCGCGTCTCCGCATCCAGGAATGGCGACGGCGCCTCTTCCACGACCTTCTGGTGGCGCCGCTGGATCGAGCATTCGCGCTCGCCCAGGTGAATGACATTGCCATGGGCGTCGGCCAGGACCTGAATTTCGATATGCCGGGGTTCCTCGACATATTTTTCGATGAATATCCGGTCATCGCCGAAACTCGAGCGCGCCTCGTTCTGCGCCGAGCGGAAGCCCTCATTGACCTCAGCCTCGCTGAAGGCGATGCGCATGCCCTTGCCACCACCACCCGCAGACGCCTTGATCATCACCGGATAGCCGACCTCGCCCGCGATCTTTACCGCCTCGGCCACGTCCGCGATGGTGTCCATATGGCCCGGCACGGTGCTGACCCCCGCCGCGTCGGCGAGTTTCTTGGACTCGATCTTGTCCCCCATCGCCGCGATCGCATCGGGCGGCGGTCCGATAAACGCCACGCCCTCTGCTTCAAGCGCGCGCGCAAAATCGGCGTTCTCCGACAAAAATCCGTATCCCGGATGCACGGCGTCCGCGCCGGTGTCACGGATCGCGTCCAGGATCTTCTCCATAACCAGATAGCTCTCGGCGGCCGGCGGCGGGCCGATATGCACCGCTTCGTCGGCCATGCGCACGTGCAGCGCACCCGCATCGGCATCGGAATAAACGGCGACAGTGGCGATCCCCATGTCCTTCGCAGAGCGAATGACACGACAGGCAATTTCGCCCCGGTTGGCGATCAGAATTTTTTTGAACATGCCCGCAAAACTAAGAGAGCATGTTGCACTGCGCAACGGATGAATTCACCCGCTGATCCGCCCATGAACACATGGACGAAGCAGCATGCGCGCCTTAGCCTGAGCACATGAATGAACCGGACCATATATCTGGCGAGAAAGAGCAAAAACGCCCGCGCCGACGCGTGGGTTTGGCAACCGTGCTGGTTGGCGGCGTCACCCTCCTGATGTTGCTTGCGGTTGGCAGCGTCCTGACCCTGACGTTGACCGGCGCGACCCAGAACACCTTCTCACTGCTCGGCGCACGCGCGACGATCACCCTCGACCTGCTCGAAGCACGCGTCGATGGTGAGTTCGATCCGGTTGTATTCGCCGCAGAAGATCTAAGCGCGCAATTCGCTGATGGACGGCTCAATGTCGACGAACGGCGCGAACGGGCATTCCAGAGGTTCACCGGCGTGCTGTCGGCCCTGCCCCAGGTCACGGCCGTCGTTTATGCCCCTGTGAATGGTCCGGCACTGCGCATCACCCTCACCGAGGGTATTGCAATCAATGTCCCCGATGCGCCGACTCTGCTGCAGCGCCAGGATCAGGCACTCGAATTCGCCCGCAACATCAAAAAGCGGTCAGAATGGTTGCGTCCGGTTTGGATACCCGCCGTCGACCAACCAGTCATCACGGTTATCGCACCCGTGCGGCGCGGTGACGAATTCCTGGGCGCGGTTATCCTGTCTGTGACGATGGAAAAAATCGCAGAGTTTCTTCGTGAAATGACAGAGACGAACGAGCTGCATGCCTTCATCGTCTATGACCGCAACTGGGTGCTCGGTCATCCGGAGTTGCAAAATATGAACTTTCAGCCAGGCAGCGGCGGCAACCCACTTCCAAAGATCGACGAGCTTGCAGATCCGGCATTCGCGTTGTTTGACGGTGGTGGTGACCGCGCCACCACGCTTCTGCGAAGTGCCCCGCGGGTAACGGATGCGCGCATCGACGACGAGCGCATTGTTATCACCCGGGACACAGACCGTTTCGGCGAACGTCCATGGACGATGGGCGTCTCGCTGCTCCGCGCCGACGTCGGGAATGAGGTCCAGCGCCTGATCGGTATGTCGGTTGTCGGCTTGATCATCCTGGTGATCGCCGTGTTCATTGGATTTATGTTCGCACGTCGCCTTAACCGCCAGATTGGCGGGCTCGTAAGATCTGCCAGCGCCCTGACCCGTCTGGATGTCGCCAACGCGCCCGAAGTTCCCGACAGCCGGATCACCGAACTGTCCGATGCGGCGCAGGCGTTCAACCGCATGATCAGCGCGCTCCGGCTGTTTGAAACCTATGTGCCAAAACAGCTTGTTCTCGGCCTGATGCAGCGCGGCGAAACTGTCGGCACATCCGAAGAGCGCATCCTGACGATCATGTTCACCGATATACGCAGCTTCTCGACCCGGGCCGAGCATATGGGCGCCGGCGAAATCGCCGACATGCTCAACACGCATTTCGAGATGCTGGCCAGCGCCATCGAGGCCGAGGGTGGTACTGTGGACAAGTATATTGGAGATTCGATCATGGCGTTCTGGGGTGCGCCGGAAGAGGTCCCCGACCATGCCGCGCGAGCTCTACGTGCCGCTGCGGAAATTCAGCGTCGAGTCCGCGCAGACAACGATACCCGCCGCGCACAGGGGGAAGAACCCCTGCGCATTCGGGTGGGAATTCATACGGGGCGGGTGATTGTCGGCAATATCGGCTCTGCCAACCGCGTGAACTACACTGTCGTCGGGGACGCCGTGAACACCGCGTCCCGAATCGACTCCCTGGCGAAGGAAATCGCCACCGAAGAGGATTGCATCGTTCTGACCAGCGGCGACACGCGCGACCATGCGAGCCCGGCTGATGCAGGTTTGTATCTCCTAAATCATCTCGGCGAGCGTGAAATCCGCGGCCGCGAAGGCACCGTCGCAATTTATCAACTCGACGCCCACATTCCATCCAGCTAGGTAGCTCCGCATGAACGCAGAAGAACTTGAACGCCAGATCGCAAGCTTTCCCTACTGGTACCATCGCATCGAACTGACCGGCGGTGTCGTTACCCCGGGCTGGGCACCGATCGATGCGGCCTCCTACCGTATTCCAGACGACCTCTCGGGCAAGCGGGTGCTCGATATCGGCGCGTGGGACGGCTACTGGTCTTTCGAAGCACTCAAACGTGGTGCCGAGCAGGTCATCGCGATTGATGATTTCTCGGACTATGTCGGCCATCTCGAAACCGAAGACAGGAAAGCGTGGGAGACGTTCGATCTCTGCCGCGAGGCGCTCGGCTATGACGAAGACCGGTGCCAGCGGCACGAGTTGACGATTTACGACCTGACGCCCGAAACCTTCGGGACGTTCGACGTCGTCTTCTGCTTCGGCGTTCTCTACCACCTGCGCTGGCCGATGTACGCGATCGACAAACTATCGTCTGTCTGTAGCGGAGATCTGTTCATCGAATCCGCCATTGCGGATGATTTCAGTGCGTACCGCGGCGGCCTCGGTAAGGGATTCGGGGCCGACATGGTGATGGAGTTCTATCCGAACGACGAATATGGCGAGAACGAAACCAATTGGTGGGCACCGACGCTGCGGGCCATGGGCGGCATGGTGAAGGCATCGGGCTTCGAGACCGTACGCGGCTGGAAGCTGACCGACACGCCCGCCCGGGTGTCGCAATGCCGCGGGTTCGTCTGGGGCACCAAGAGCTAGGCGACGACCTCGCCTGCGCTAGAGCGGGATGTTGTCGTGCTTCTTCCAGGGATTCTCGAGAGACTTGTTCTCGAGCAGGCGTAGCGCCCGGCAAATCCGACGCCGCGAGCTGTGCGGATAGATCACATCGTCGATGAAGCCCTTCTGGGCCGCAATGAACGGATTGGCGAAACGCGCCCGGTATTCTTCCGTTCGCGCCTCGATCTTCTCCGGATCGTCCCTGTCTTCGCGATAGATGATCTCCACCGCGCCCTTCGGACCCATAACCGCGATCTCCGCAGTCGGCCAGGCGTAGTTGATGTCTCCGCGGATATGCTTGGACGACATCACGTCATACGCACCGCCATAGGCTTTCCGCGTAATCAGCGTCACCTTGGGCACCGTCGCCTCGGCATAGGCAAAGAGCAGCTTGGCGCCGTGCTTGATGATACCGCCATATTCCTGAGCGGTTCCCGGCAGGAAGCCCGGCACATCCACAAAGGTGACGATCGGAATATTGAAACAATCGCAGAAGCGCACAAACCGCGCCGCCTTCTTGGATGAATCGATGTCCAGGCAACCGGCCAGCACCATCGGCTGGTTGGCAACAAACCCGACGGTTCGGCCTTCCATACGCCCGAAACCGATGACGATGTTCCCGGCATGATTTGCCTGGAGCTCGAAGAAATCACCTTCATCGACGACTTTTCCGATGAGTTCCTTGATGTCGTATGGCTTTTGCGGGTCCGACGGAATCAGCGTGTCGAGCGAAGGCTCCTCACGGTCGAACGGGTCACTGGTCGGCCAGACCGGGGGCTTCTCGCGATTGTTCATCGGCAGGAAGTCATAAAAACGCCGAAGCTGCAGAAGCATCTCCACATCATTCTCGAACGCGCTGTCGGCAACGCTCGACTTGGTGGTGTGGGTGGACGCCCCGCCGAGCTCCTCCTGGGTCACGTCTTCATGGGTGACGGTCTTCACGACATCCGGGCCGGTCACGAACATGTAGGACGTGTCCTGGACCATGAAAATGAAATCCGTCATCGCCGGTGAATAGACCGCGCCGCCCGCGCACGGCCCCATGATCGCAGAGACCTGGGGGATGACGCCGGATGCGTTCACGTTGCGCTGGAATACATCCGCATACCCGGCAAGCGAACCCACGCCCTCCTGAATACGCGCGCCACCCGAATCATTCAGCCCGAGCACCGGCACACCGTTCTTCATGGCCATATCCATGACCTTGCAGATTTTCTGGGCATGCGCCTCGGACAGGGAACCGCCGAACACCGTGAAATCCTGTGAAAACACGAACACCTTGCGGCCGTTAATCAGACCCCAACCGGTCACGACACCGTCGCCGGGTATGGGCTCTATATCGGCGGTCATTTCATTCGGCGCCTGCTCGACGAACATGTCGAACTCCTCGAACGAGTTCTCGTCGAGCAACAGGTCAAGACGCTCGCGCGCCGTGAGCTTGCCCTTGCCGTGTTGGGATTCTATCCGCCGCTCACCGCCACCGAGCCGTGCGCGAACACGACGGGCTTCGAGTTGGTCCAGAATATCTTGCATCACGCGCCCCTGGCAAAACCTGCTTGAAGCATCCACATAGCAGGTTTTCCGGGTTTCAGGCCAGAACGGGCCCGCCTCGCTCAATCTTTGCGCAGCAACTCCAGAAAGGCTGCGGAACACTCAATTTCTGCGCGTAGAATGTCGCGACGGGCCTGTGCGTCGGCCTCCTCGCCCCACATCTCCACTTGGTAGGATTCATCCAACTGGCTGACATCAAATGCCGTCCCGGCATCCAGATGCCCTTTGGACAACGCCAGGGCAACAACGACCGACCCACTCGCCGACGTGGCCACCCCAAGCGCAGCAAGTTCGTACAAGTCGTGGTCAGCGACCGCCGCGCGCAATCGCGCCAGGGAGTCCGGGGGTTGATCGACGGGCAACAGGCCATCGGTCACGACCAATTCACCGCCGAACGTCTCCGCGGCCCAATCGAGCATTGGTTGCCACACGCGCACCTGCCGGACGACCAGTTCCGCCGGGGACTGCGCCCTGTAACAGAGCAAATCCGTTCCCCCGAATGCTGCGATCTGATCGATATAGCCCTCGCGGTCATCTGCCACGCGGTCCACTGCGGTAGCACAGATCCGGGTCAATGGCATGGATTCGACGTCGATCTCGTCATCCTGCGTGCGCCATTCCTCGGCAATCGCGTCGGCCAGTGCGGGACTGGGCACCTGCAAGGGCTTGCGCATCGGGGTTCGAACGCCGCGTGCGTCCAGGAGCACCTCAAAGCTCTTGCCGTCATCCGCTGGCGCGGTCGAAACCTGTTCGTAAAAACGTTTCATGGCACTCAACGATCCGCATCGCCATTTGCTCTGAACCCGGGCACCGGACCGGCTGGCGCGCGGCCCTTCTCTAGCGGCGTCGATGGGGTGGGTGCCGCCTGACCCTCGGTTGCCTTGGCATATTGCACACAAGGGTGATTGTTACCACCGAGGTCGATGAGCCCGATCAAGGCCGCCGGCGGAAACACAATACCGCCCAGGAAACTGCCGATCTTCGCCAGCGTGCCCAACGGGTCGGGGAGGAATCGCGGATCGTCCAGGGGTCCGCGAATAAGCACGGGCACGGCCAGGCTCAAATCGAACCCGCTCGGTCGCGGGCGGATCTTCATCTTGTACTCTTCCGCGCCCAGATCGATGCTGCCGTCCGCTGTCAGGGTGATGACCTCCGTGCTCAGCAGATTGACCCGGCTCGTCGCGATGCCCTTTTTGAACTGGAAATCATTCGCCATGCAATCGACGGCCACCCATTTCCTGCCGCCCAGCGCCTCGCCGATACCCGAGAAGAGCCCGCTGACATAGCCGAGCCCTTCATTGCGCATGCGCCCCTTGCCCATCAACTGTCGTGCATGTCCATCGAGGCTGCCGGCAATGTCCGCGATCGAATCGCCAGACCCGGACAACGCGATGTCTATGGCCCCTTGCCCCTCAAGGACGTCGAGATTCGCGAAATCCTTGAGCAACTGGCCAACCTGCAGATTGGGCGCGCGCAATGACATTGCCACCATGGGCAATTGTCCACGCGCATCGAGACTGATATCGCCGCGCAGGTCGCTGCCGGCATAGCGCGCCTCGAGCGGTCGTACATTCAGGGCATCCTCTTCCAGAACCACGCGCAGATTCACATTCTCAAAGACGCCATAGGGTGTGATGAGCTTCTGTGGCTTGAAGGATATATCGAGGTCCGCAGTCCGCAGGAATTCCAGTGGCAGCGGGTCATTCGGAAATACCTTCTTCCGATCTTTGGCCGCCGCCGCCTTTGCCTCTTCGGCAGACAGCAGTGCGGGCGGGCGCGCCGGCTCATAATCCGGAAACAGGCGCGTGAGATCCGTCACATCCGACGTCACCGCCGCCTCGACCTCGATAGCCTTGGGGTCGAGCACCACGCGACCGCGGCCCGCCAAATCTGTCGTCGCGCTGCGAAAGGTGAATTTGTCGATCTTTATCTTCTCAAGATCCCCCTCCACCGACGCCGTGAAATCGACCGGGCCAAGCTCGGGCCACGTCGCCCCCACAAGCGGTTGGAACTGCTCCAGGGTTTGCCCCTCGCCGGCAAGATCCAGTCGGTAACCCTTGAGCGGCTGGTCGGCGTCAACATTCAGGGTGACATCGCCATTCGCCCGAACCAGATCGACCGAAAAATCCTCCAGCGACAGACGCAAATCCGGCAACGTCCCGGTCATCGCGACAACCCCGCCAACCGGACCGAGATCGGCCACCGCATCGCCCAGCATCTCGCGAACGACATCGAGCGATTGGTCTGTCGCCGATAATTTGAGATCGAGAGTGACACCAGGCTCGTCGGCTTCAAGGTTCGCGAGATCTACCCGGCCCGTGCCGCGCATGCCGCTCGCCGTCAGGCCGGATGTCTCCACCCGTGCCTTGTCGAGATCCCCGATCACACGCATTTCGCCTTTGACCGGTCCCACATCCGGCAACGACACACCGGCAATCGGCTCCACGACACCCAGCGTCTGCCCATCCGCCGTCAATATCAGATCATAGGAAACATCGGGGTCATCCAACAGCGGCCCGACAGTGACCGATCCCGAAAGAAAACTTTGCGCGACCGCGACCCGATTGGGCTCGAAACGGAGCGCGTCCAGGTCACCGACGATGTTTACGCTGCCGTTGACCAGACCAAACTGCGCAAGGGGTATACGGGCCAGGGGCTCCACGGGCGTCAAATCCTGATCACGCAATTCGGCCTTCAGATCAAACGCGAGCCCCGACAGATCATCGGACAGCGTCATTTTGGTCGTGCCCGTGACTCGCGTGTTTGCAACATCCAGGAAAACCACGTTGACGGTGGGACTGCGTTGCCCGCCGCTGATTTGAGCCGACAAGGATATCGGCCCCAGTTTCGGCAGTTGCGTCTCGAGAAACGGTTGCACCGTGGCCAAGGCATCGCCGGAGATCAGGACATCAACGTCGAAGCCCGACGGGTTATCCGGCCCGCGGACAGCGCCATCGATTTCGACGTTCAGGCCAAACGCCTCTCCGACGAGGTCGAACGGCACCGCACGATCACCCCGAATGATATCGTTCCAGGATCCGATCTGGCCATCGAGGTCAATCTTGGCTATTTCGTTGCCCAGACGCACATCCCCGGCAATATCGACATCGAGGGGGGCGCCGGGTTCAGACGGCAACGCTTTGACACGCTGAATCGTACCGATTGTCTCAGGTCCCGCCGGGCCTTCGCGGTACGTAAACTGAACGTCTTCGATGTCGAGCTCCGCGATCTCGAGATCCACACCGAACTCACCGGCGTTATCCTCAGCATCCGAATTCGCGTCAGAAGCGTCGAAGTCGAGGCTACTGCGGCCGTCCGCGCCTTTTTCGATGAAAATCCGTGCTCCACGAATTGTCAGGCTGTCGATGTCGACGCGCCCACGCAGAAGTGGCCATAGCGCGAACCGGACATCGGCTTTATCGATATGCAGCATGACCGGCGCCTTGGCCCATTCCGGATTGGACAAGCCAACATCGCGAATGGCAATGCGCGTGGTTCGACCCCATTCCAGATCGATCGGCCCTTCGATGGTCAGGGCACGTCCTGTCTCCCGCGCGACATAAGCAGCGATACGATCTTTGTGATCATTGGGATCGAGATTGAATACAACCGCGACAATCGCGACGAGCAGGGCAACGACGACGACGAAGATGATCTTGAGAGCAGTCCTGAGGCGCATTGTGTCGAGACCCGTTCTTCAATCGAATTCCCTGCGAATGCAGACCAACCGCTATTGCCTAACTGACCTGTGGACTATGGACGAGTGTCATCGGTCGAATTTATGGGAATTTCCACAAAATAGCCCCAATTCAGGTCAGTTTCGCGTCAAACCCGACAAATGCCCAACTCTTCGACAGCACCTCATCCAGCGGTGCCTTGAGCGTGAGACGCTCCCCGGTCGCCGGATGCGGCAGGGTCAAACCGCGCGCATGCAGGTGCAGGCGCCGTGGCAGCCCCTCCACATCGCTTTCGCGGCCACCATATTTGCCGTCCCCGACAATCGGCGTGTTCATCACCTTGCAATGGGCACGCAGTTGGTGCGTCCGACCTGTTCGGGGACGCAACTCAAGCCAGGCGATGCGTTGGGCGGCATGGTCCAGAATCCGATACTCGGTTTCCGCGGCCTGCCCGTCGTCGATGGATTCGACCCGCTCATTGCCTTCGCCGCCGCGTTTGCCGAGCCGCGCATCAATCACGCCGGAATCATGTTCCGGAATACCCACCACAAGCGCCCAGTAGGTCTTCTCGACTTCGCGTCCCTGAAACAACACTGACAACTGGGATGCCGTGCGTCGGTCCCGCGCCAGCAACAACAGGCCGCTGGTATCCTTATCGAGCCGATGAACCAGGCGCGGCCGATCCTTGGCATCGAACTGCAAAGCATCCAGCATTCCGTCCAAATGCCGGTGGGTCTTCGACCCCCCCTGCACCGCCAACCCGGCGGGTTTGTTCAGGGCGATCAGAAACTCATCCTGATAGACTATGGATTCCCGCAAGGCGCTCGCGTCTGCGCGGTCGACCGGCTGGCGGCTTCTCTCCGTAGGGCGTTCGACCGTCCGCGTCGCCGGCGTCGGCGGCACACGAACATCCTGCCCTTCACTGAGCCGTTGACCGGGCTTGGCCCGGTGACCGTCCACCCGGACCTGGCCGGTGCGCAGCCATTTGGCGACCTGCCCGTAGGAGACATCCGGGTAATGGCGTTTGAACCAGCGGTCGAGACGCACATCGCCATCATCTGACTCAACCGTGACATGGCGAACCGCTGAGAGATCATCCTGGCTCATGCGAACACCAGCCGCGCGAGGCGCAACCCCACCAGAAGGGCACCGATCGCACCTATGACCGACGCCAGCACGTAAGCCCCGGCAAACATCACCTGGCCGCGCTCATACAGGATGACCGCGTCGAGCGAGAAGGTCGAAAACGTCGTAAAGGCCCCGAGACCGCCGACTGTCAGCAACGCCCGGATCTCCGGCGTGACCGACCAGGTCGTCGCCATGAGATGCACCAGGACGCCCATCGCGAAGGAACCGGCGATGTTGACCATTAGGGTACCCCAGGGAATCCCCAGACCGATCCAGGTCGCGACGCCGACATTGACGAAATGGCGTCCCAGCGCGCCCGCAGCGCCTCCGAATGCAATTGCCAGCACCATATTCATGGCTTGGACTGCTTTCTGCTCATATCGATCCCGGTCATGTTTCTTCCCCCGAACCGCTGCGTTCGACACGCAACTTCGTCCAGTAATCCAGCCGCTTGGCGATCTCGCGCTCAAAACCGCGCTCCACAGGCTTATAGAACTGCGCGCGCTCAATGCCTTCGGGAAAATAGTCCTGCCCCGAAAACCCGTCTTCCGCGTCATGGTCATAGGCATACCCGTCGCCGTACCCCAGGTCCTTCATGAGGCCGGTGGGGGCGTTCAGAATATGCTTTGGGGGCGCCAGTGAACCCGTGTCCCTGGCCATGCGCATCGCCGAACCGTAGGCCTTGTAGGACGCGTTCGATTTGGGCGCGCTCGCCAGATAGATCACGCACTGGGCCAGCGCCAATTCGCCTTCCGGAGTCCCGATACGTTCATAGGCCTCCCAGGCCGCCAATGCCTGGGGCAGTGCCTGGGGATCGGCGAGGCCGATATCCTCGATCGCTGCCCGGGCGAGCCGGCGCGCGATAAAGCGCGGATCCTCCCCCCCCGAAAGCATGCGCGCCAACCAGTACAGCGCTGCATCTACATCCGATCCGCGCAGAGATTTATGCAACGCGCTGATCAGGTTGTAGTGCCCCTCCTGGCTCTTGTCATAGAGCGGTGCGCGCTTCTGCACGGTCTCTATCAGCCGCGCGGTATCGAGAGCGGTATCGGGCCTCAACGCGAACAGCTCCTCGGCAAGGTTCAGGAGATAGCGGCCGTCCCCGTCAGCCATCGCCTTGAGCGCCTGGCGGGCCTCCGTGTCCACCGGCAACCCCTCGCCCTCAAGGGCCTCGGCGCGGGCCAGCAATTCCTCCAGGGCCGCCTCATCGAGCCGGTTCAGCACAAACACCTGACAGCGCGACAGCAACGCGGCATTGATCTCGAATGACGGGTTCTCGGTCGTCGCCCCGATCAGGGTGACCGTTCCATCTTCGACATAAGGCAGGAAGCCATCCTGCTGTGCCCGGTTGAAACGGTGAATCTCATCGATAAACAAAAGCGTACCCTGCCCGCCCGCACGGCGTGCCGCGGCGCGTTCAAAGACCTTGCGGAGATCGGCGACACCCGAAAAGACCGCCGACAATGGTTCGAACGTGAAGTCCGTCTCCAACGCCAGCAGACGGGCGATCGTTGTCTTGCCGCAGCCCGGAGGCCCCCACAAGACCATGCTGGCCAACCGGTCATTCGCCACCATGCGGCCGATCGGTCCCTCTGGACCGAGCAAATGCCCTTGCCCCACCACATCGCCCACTGAACCTGGCCGCAACCGATCCGCCAGGGGCCGAGGTGCCTGGCCTGTAAACATCTCCGATTGGTTCTTGGGCGTGCTCATCCGGCAACCGTCAGGGTGAACAGGCGTCCATCGCGACGAACGGTGATGGTCCATTGCGGTGCCGGCTTCGCCGTGAGCTCGCGAATCTGGACGACCGTTTCAACTTCCACATCGTTCACGGCGAAGATTACGTCTCCGACCTGGAAACTCAGGCGCTGGGCCGGGCTCCCCGACGCTATAGCCGTGACGACGACCCCCAGCTCGAAATGATCACGGCCCATCTCTTCGGCCACAGCCGGCGAGAGGTTGGCAACCGTGGCACCCGCGATCGGATGACGCCCCTCCAGCAGGCGCTCGTTGCGCGACGGGATTTCCGGCGGAAGCTCCAACACCAATGACACTTCAAGTTCCGTCCCCGGCCGACGCACCGAGAGGCGCACGGCATCACCCACAACCCCCGTTGCCACCCGAAAACGGAGCGCTTCGGTATCGAAAACCGGTTGCCCGTTGAATGCGGTGATGATGTCGCCGGATTGTAAGCCCGCGCGAAATGCCGGGCCCCGGGAGTGGATGTCGGACAGAATCACACCTTCGGGGCGCGACAGACCGATCGCCTCGGCGATATCCGCCGTCACGGTCTCGAAGGACGCGCCCAGCCAGGCCCGGCGCAACGCCGCACCGGTCGCGGCCCCTTCGATGACCGTTCGGACCATATTGGCGGGAATGGCAAATCCGATGCCCTGACTGCCGCCACTGCGCGAGAATATCGCCGTATTGATACCGGCCAGCGTCCCGTCCATGCGCAGCAACGCGCCGCCGGAGTTACCGGGGTTAATCGCCGCGTCGGTTTGAATGAAGAAATTGAAATCGGAGATGCCGACCTGCGTGCGCGCCAGACCGGACACGATCCCACTGGTCACGGTCTTACCCACCCCGAACGGATTGCCGATCGCGAGAACCAGATCGCCGACATCGAGATCATCGCTGTCGCTCAGGGTGATATTTGGGAGCTGCTCGTCCCCGGCATCGATCTTCAATATCGCCAGGTCGGTACGTTCGTCTTCGCGCAGGATCGTTGCCTCGAACTCCCGCCGGTCGGACAAAACAACGGTGATCGTATCGGCACCCTTGATGACGTGGAAGTTCGTCACGATCAATCCGTCCGGGCGCACAATGACGCCCGATCCCAGCGAATTTTCGACACGTTCGCGAGGCTGCACGGGTGCAAGCGAATCCCCAAAAAACCTGCGGAAGAACGGGTCGTTGAACAAAGGCGAAGAAGGACCACGGCTGCGAACAGCCTTGCGGGTAAACACATTCACCACGGCAGGGCTCGCCGCGCGCACCAACGGCGCGAAGGACAGCATGACCTGTTCGCGGTTGTCCGGCGCGACGCGCTGGGCGTGCGCCGGAGTGGCGGCAAAGCCCACAGCGGTCAACATGATCAGGCCGGAGAGGATGTGTCGTGTGACTTGCATATCTTGATTTTAGCCCTGTTTCGGCCATGTTTCACGGCCCAGACGCAAAAGGCCGCCCGAGGGCGGCCTTTCGGTATTCTGTTCGCGATCAAACGCTCAGGCAACGGCCTCCTGGAGCTCTTCGCCATCTTCAAACTGAACCGGACCGGAATCGAGACCCTTGGCCGACTCATCGCGATCGACAAGCTCGATGATGGCAATCGGCGCGGAATCGCCATAGCGGTAACCCGCCTTCAACACCCGCGTGTACCCACCCGGACGCTCGGCATATCGCTCGGCCAGGGTCGAGAACAGCTTCTCGACGAGCACGCGATCTCGCAATGTGCTGAGGGCCTGACGGCGCGCATGCAAATCGCCACGCTTGCCCAGCGAAATGAGCTTGTCGACGACGCGACGCAGCTCCTTGGCCTTTGGCAAGGTTGTCGTAATCTGCTCATGCTTGACCAGTGCTGCCGCCATGTTGGCGAACATGGCCTTGCGATGACTGCTCGTCCGATTGAGCTTCCGCGGACCTTTACGGTGACGCATCGTAACTACTCCTGATTCCGTGAACCGCTAGAACGGCTCTTCGAGGCGTTTTGCCAGATCTTCGATGTTCTCCGGCGGCCAGGCCGGAATTTCCATGCCGAGATGCAGTCCCATCTGGGCCAGCACTTCCTTGATTTCGTTGAGCGACTTCCGCCCGAAGTTCGGCGTCCGCAGCATTTCGGCTTCGGTCTTCTGAACGAGATCGCCGATATAGACGATGTTGTCGTTCTTCAGGCAGTTGGCCGAACGGACGGACAGTTCCAGCTCATCCACCTTGCGCAGCAGATTGCGGTTGAATTCAAGCTCGTCATCAATCTCTTCGACCGGCTGGGCCGCCTTGGGCTCTTCGAAGTTCACGAAGAGCTGCAGCTGGTCCTGCAGAATGCGGGCGGCGAGCGCCATGCAATCTTCCGGCGTAATGGCGCCGTTGGTCTCGATATCCATGGTCAGCTTGTCAAGATCGGTCCGCTCTCCGACACGCGCATTACCCACGTGATAGGAGACCTTCGTGACCGGCGAGAACAGCGCGTCGACGGGAATGAGCCCGATCGGGGCATCCGCGGCGCGATTCTGGGCCGCCGGGACATAACCCTTGCCGGATTCGACGGTGAGTTCCATGACCACCCGCGCACCCTGATCGAGGGTCATCAGGATATGGTCGGGATCCATGATTTCAATGTCCGGGCCGGTATCGATCTGACTGGCCTTCACTTCACCGGGGCCGGTCGCGGTCAGCGTAATACGCTTGGGACCTTCGCTGTGCATGCGCAGCGCCATCCCCTTGATATTCAGGACGATGTCGGTGACATCCTCGCGAACACCCGGGATCGAGGAGAATTCGTGCAGCACGCCCTCGATCTGGAGCGAGGTCACGGCCGCGCCCTGCAGCGAAGACATGAGAACCCGCCGCATCGCATTGCCGAGGGTCAATCCAAAGCCGCGCTCAAGGGGCTCGGCCACGACCGTTGCCTGACGCACCGGATTGTTGCCACCGGCGATGTCGAGCTTGCTCGGCTTGATCAGTTCAGTCCAATTTTTCTGAAGCATCTGGATTCGTCCTCAATTCTGGTCCGGCGTACTCATGCCGGGTTCGGCATCCGCCGATGAAATTTCAAATTCCGCACCCCGAAGGGCGGAAAATCAGACGCGACGACGCTTGCGCGGCCGGCAACCGTTATGCGGGACCGGCGTCACATCGCGAATGGCCGTGATCTCGAAGCCAACCGCCTGCAATGCGCGCAGAGCAGACTCACGTCCCGAACCCGGGCCACGCACCTGAACGGCGAGGGTCTTCATCCCGTGCTCCTGCGCCTTGCGGCCGGCATCTTCTGCGGCCATCTGGGCGGCATAGGGGGTCGACTTGCGCGAGCCCTTGAAACCCTGGGAACCGGCGGACGACCAGGCAATAGCATTGCCTTGCGCATCCGCGATCGTGATGTGCGTGTTGTTGAATGTCGCGCTTACATGCGCCACACCCGAGGTGATGTTCTTACGTTCGCGTTTACGGACACGCGCTGTCGCGGCTTTTGCCATTACTTTTCTACCTTGTCCTGCGCCCTAGACTTTTTTCTTACCGGCGATCGGCCGAGCCTTGCCCTTGCGGGTGCGCGCGTTTGTGTGGGTCCGCTGTCCATTCACGGGCAAGCCCTTACGATGGCGCACGCCGCGATAGGAACCGAGGTCCATATACCGCTTAATGTTCATCGCAACTTCACGCCGCAAATCACCTTCGACCTGATAACTCTGGTCGATCATCTCGCGAACCCGAATGACCTCATCGTCGGTCAGTTCGTGTACACGCCGTTCAAACGGGATATCGCACATCGTGCAAATCTCTTCCGCCTTCGTGTGACCAATCCCGTGGATATAGGTCAGCGCGATCGGAACCCGCTTCTGCGTTGGAATGTTGACACCAGCAATACGCGCCACGTTCCGAACTCCTTCATGGTTACGGTGCGGTCAAAACGGCCAAATTTGGTAAGGTTGCCCGAGCGGCGGGATTATATGAATTTCCGCCATAGGGTCAACAGCTTAGCCTGCCGAAATGATCGCCTCTATTTGTTTAGACACTTCGTCGATCGCCTGCATTCCATCGACTTTCTTCAACATGCCCCGGGATTCGTAATACGGCAGTATCGGGGCGGTTTGCTCGTGATACACATCAAGCCGACGTTTGAGTGTTTCGGCATTGTCGTCATCACGTCGTTCTGCTTCCGGCGTCTCTGCGACGCGAGTGTTAATACGGTCGATAAGGACAGCATCGTTGACCGCTATTTCGATCACATGATCTAGCGGAAGTCCCTTTTCTTCCAACATCTTATCCAGCGCATCAGCCTGCGCTGTGGTGCGCGGAAATCCGTCGAGAATAAACCCCTTCGCACAATCTGGCTCGGCGATACGTGCCGAGATAATTTCCACCATGATGTCGTCAGGCATAAGTTTGCCGGCGTCCATCACGGACTTTGCCTCTTTCCCAAGCTCGCTTCCCGATGCCACAGCCGCGCGAAGCATGTCCCCTGTCGACAGCTGGACCACGCCATACTTGTCAACAAGCACCTTGGCTTGTGTACCCTTGCCCGCACCTGGCGGTCCTAGAAGGATAAAGTTCATCGCCCCACTCCCCCGAAACCCGCTAGCCGCGACGGCCCTTAAGTTTGGCCTTACGGATCAGCCCCTCATATTGATGGGCCAAAAGATGGCTCTGGATTTGCGCAACCGTATCCAGTGACACCACGACAACAATCAACAGGCTCGTGCCGCCAAAGAAGAATGGCACCGAGAATCGTGAAATCAGTATCTCCGGCAACAGAGCGACCAATGTGAGATAGCCCGCGCCGGCAACGGTCAGTCGCGTCAAAACATAGTCGAAGAATTCAGCGGTGTTCTTGCCCGGTCGAATCCCAGGCACGAAACCACCATTCTTCTTCAGATTGTCCGCCGTCTCCTCGGGATTGAAGACAATCGCTGTGTAGAAGAAAGCGAAGAAGATAATGAGCACGGCGAACAACAGGAAAAACAGCGGCTGCCCGCGCCCGATCAGGGCCGTAATCGAGTTCAAAATTCCGCCGCCGCCACCGGAGAAACCAGCGATCGACACCGGCGTCAGAAGGATCGACGTCGCAAAGATGATCGGAATCACGCCTGACGTATTGAGCTTCAACGGGATGTGCGAGGATTCCCCGCCAAACATACGGTTGCCGACCTGACGCTTCGGATACTGAACAATGATCCGGCGCTGGGCGCGCTCGACGAACACGATGAACGTGATTACCGCGACCGCGAAGATAAGGAAACCGATGATGAACAGTGCCGACAATGCACCCGTGCGACCCAATTCGAGTGTCGACGCCAGGGCTGTCGGCAAGGCCGCCACAATACCGGCAAAGATAATCAGCGAAATGCCGTTGCCAACGCCGCGCGCTGTGATCTGTTCGCCCAGCCACATCAGGAACATCGTGCCACCGACAATGGTGATTACCGTGCTGGCGCGGAAGAACAGACCGGGATTTTCGACGGCGGCGCCCTGCGATGTCGCCAAACTCTCAAGCCCGACCGAAAGCCCGTAAGCCTGAATGATCGCCAGGCACACCGTTAGATAACGGGTGTACTGGTTGATCTTCTTGCGACCGGATTCACCCTCTTTCTTCAGCTGTTCCATGCTCGGCGAAATGGCCGTCATCAACTGCATGATAATCGCAGCGGAGATATAGGGAATGACGTTGAGCGCAAAGATACTCATGCGCGAAAGAGCACCGCCGGCAAACGCGTCAAAAACGCCAAGAATTCCGTCGGATTGCTGGGTGAAGATGTCGCCGATAATGACCGGATCGATACCGGGAATCGGAATAAAGGTGCCCAGCCGGTAAACAATCAGCGCACCCAGGGTAAACCACAGGCGTTTCTTGAGCTCGGTCGCCTTCGCGAAGGCGCCGAAATTCAAGCTGGAGGCGATTTGCTCGGCTGTACTCGCCATTTAATTTTCCGTTCGCAACGTCTCGTCACGATCCATGTGGGTGATCACGGTCTCAAATCAATTCAAAATCCGATTACGATTCCGTGCTTTCCTCTGCGGCGTCGCTCTTTGCCGGTGCCGCATCGCCACCAGGAACGGTCCTGACCGTACGCGGTGTCTTTACTTTCGGCTCGATCGTCACGGTGATCGATCCTCCGGCCTTTTCAACGGCCGCGACGGCGCCACGCGTGGCACTCGTCAGTTCCAGATTGACCTTTGCCGTGAGCTCGCCCGACGCCAGCAAACGCACGCCATCGAGCTTGCGGCGAACCACACCGGCGGCGACGAGCGCCTCCTCGGTGATCGCACTGCCCGCATCGAGCTTCTTGGCATCGATCGCGACCTGCAGGCGGCCCAGCGTAAGTTCCGTCAGACGGGCGCGGTTCGGTGGGGTGAAGCCGCGCTTCGGCAAACGCCGATACAGCGGCATCTGGCCACCCTCAAAACCCTTGATCGCCACGCCGGAACGGGACTTCTGCCCCTTCATGCCACGGCCACCGGTCTTGCCTAGCCCGGATCCCGGGCCACGACCGACACGTTTACGTGGGCGACGCGCGCCCTGATTATCAGACAAGTCATTGATATTCATGATATAATTCCGTCAGTCCACTTCTTCGACACGAACGAGATGCTTAACCTTCTCGATCATGCCGCGAACGGCAGGGGTATCTTCCAGTTCACGCGTACGATGGCGCTTGTTGAGCCCGAGACCAATCAGCGTCTGCCGCTGATCTTTCCGGCGCCCGATCGCGCTGCCATGCTGCGTGACACGAACAGTTTTCTTTGCATCAGCCATTTTCGGCCTCCGCCTCTACGGCCTCGGCTTCATCGCCACCGCCAACCGAATCCTGAACACTGCGGCGTCCGATGATATCGGCGACCTTCAATCCGCGGCGTGCAGCAACGGCACGCGGCGACATCATGTTCTCGAGTGCCTCGAAAGCGGCCTTGATCATGTTGTGCGGGTTGGACGTTCCGATGGACTTCGACACGACGTCCTGAACGCCGAGGCATTCGAACACTGCGCGCAGCGGACCGCCCGCAATGATACCCGTTCCCGCCGGTGCGGCTCGAAGCACCACATGACCGGCGCCGAAATGACCCTGCACATCGTGATGCAGTGTCCGGCCTTCACGCAGCGGAACACGAACCATCGCCCGCTTGGCCGCTTCCGTGGCCTTGCGGATTGCCTCGGGCACTTCGCGTGCCTTGCCGGAGCCATGTCCGACCCGGCCTTTCTGATCGCCAACCACGACGATGGCGGCGAAACCGAACCGGCGTCCGCCCTTTACGACCTTCGCCACACGATTGATGCTGACGAGACGTTCGACGAATTCGCTTTGTTCACGGTCGTCGCGACGGCCGCCGCCTTCGCGGCGATTGCGTTGTGGTGCCTGTGCCATTCCTGCCGACCCCTAGAAGTTCAAACCGCCGCCACGTGCGGCTTCGGCCAGGGCTTTCACCCGACCATGAAAAAGATAACTGCCGCGGTCAAACACGACGTCGGAAACGCCGGCAGCCTTGGCGCGTTCGGCGATCATTTTGCCGACTTCGGAAGCGCCATCCATATTCCAGCCCTTTCCGGTCTTGAATTCCTTGTCCTTCGACGAAGCCGAAACGAGCGTTGCGCCCGCGACGTCGTCGATGACCTGCGCGTAGATATGTCGGCCCGAGCGGAACACGCTGAGACGTGGCCGGCTGCTCTTCGCGACGCGCCGCAATTTCGAGCGAACGCGATTGCGCCGCCGGATTGCCAGATTGCGTAGGGTCGACGTCATTTCTTCTTACCTTCCTTGCGAATGATTACCTCACCCGCGTACTTGATACCCTTGCCCTTGTACGGCTCCGGCTTGCGATAACTCCGGATTACCGCGGCAACCTGGCCAACGGCTTGCTTGTCGGTCCCCGAGATCACGATGGTCGTCTGACCCTCGCAATTGATCGAGACCCCCTCGGGGATCGGGAAATTCACGTCGTGGCTGAAACCGAGCTGCAGGTTCAGGTTCTTGCCCTGAACGGCCGCACGGTAACCAACGCCGTTGATCTCAAGCGTTTTGGTGAAGCCGTCAGATACGCCCACCACGAGGTTATTGACCAATGCGCGCGACGTGCCCCACGCCATACGGGCGCGCTTGCTTGTCGAACGCGGCTTGACGACGATATCGCTGCCATCCTGAGTCACTTCGACATCGGAAGGCAATTCTACCGCCAACTCGCCCAGCTTGCCCTTGGCCGAAACCAATTGACCCGTGATCTGGACGTCGATGCCGTCAGGGACGGCGACCGGGCTGCTACCTACTCGCGACATACTCCGTGTCTCCTTTAACCGTGCACACGTCTAGAAGACGTGGCACAGGACCTCGCCGCCGACATTTTCCGCTCGCGCGGTGTTATCGGACAGAACACCCTTGGGCGTCGACAAAATTGCAATCCCCAGCCCGCCATAAACCTGGCGCAAGTCGCGGATTTTCGAATACACCCGACGACCGGGGCGTGAAACGCGCTGAATTTCGCGGATGACAGGTGTGCCTTCCATATATTTCAGCTCAATCGTGATCTCGGAAATACCCTGGCGCATCTCCGCCACGCTGTATCCGCGAATGAAACCTTCCGTCTGCAGGACGTCCAGAACACGCTCGCGCATCCGCGAAGCGGGAGACACCACGGAGCCGAGGCCCGCGCGTTGTCCGTTGCGAATTCTTGTGAGCATATCGCCCAGAGGATCAGACATAGACATGTGTGTGCCCCCCTACCAGCTCGACTTCACGAGACCGGGAATCCGGCCTGTGGAACCCAATTCGCGCAACGCAATTCGCGACATGCGGAACTTGCGGTAATACGCCCGCGGACGCCCCGTAATTTCGCAACGGTTGCGAATACGCACCTTTGCGGAGTTACGCGGCAACTTCGCGAGTTTCATCCGCGCTGCAAACCGCTCTTCGGGCTGACGTGAAGAATCGCGCGCAATCGCCTTCAACTCATCGCGCTTGGAGGCGTACTGCTCGACCAGTTTACGCCGCCGGTTGTTCTTCTCGATCGCACTCTTCTTTGCCATATCGTTAGGTCTCCTGACCGACGTCTATTCGCGGAACGGCATTTCGAAGCCGCGCAGTAGTTCGCGCGCTTCGTCATCCGAATCTGCCGTTGTGCAAATGATCACATCGAGGCCGCGAATTTCGTCGACCTCGTCATAATTGATTTCCGGGAACACGATCTGTTCGCGCAGTCCCATCGCATAGTTGCCACGCCCATCGAAACTGGTCGGACGTAGGCCGCGGAAGTCACGGACACGCGGCAAAGCGATTGTCACCAAACGATCCAGGAACTCGAACATCCGCTCACGGCGCAAGGTAACCTTGCAACCGATGGCCACTCCTTCACGGAGCTTGAAGTTCGCGATCGATTGCTTGGCAGTCGTGATTTGTGCCTTCTGCCCGGCAATCAGTCCCATTTCGTTCGTCGCGGCTTCGATCTTCTTCGAATCCTGCGTCGCTTCGCCAAGTCCCATATTGAGAACAATCTTGTCCAGCCGCGGAACCGCAAGGTCGTTCGGATACCCGAACTGTTCCTTCAGTTTCGGCTTGAGGACGCTCTCATAATGCTCGGCCAATCGTGTATTCATGTCACACCTATTGGTCAATGATCTCGCCGGACCGCTTGGCAAAGCGAACTTTGCGGCCGTCGTCGAGAGTCTTGTAGCCGACACGGGTCGGCTTTCTTGTGTCAGGATCAATCAAGGCGACGTTCGACACGTGAATCGAAGCCTCAAATTCATTAATGCCGCCCGGCGAAGTCTGGGTGGGGCGCTGATGACGTTTCATCATATTCACGCCCTGAACCAGAACCCGGCTGCGCTCGCGATCAACGCGCAAGACCTCACCGGTCTTGCCCTTGTCGCGGCCCGTGAGAACGACGACCTGGTCGCCGCGCTTCACCCGCATCTTGATGTTCGCATTCGTCGCCATCAAAGCACCTCCGGTGCCAGCGAAATGATCTTCATGTAACGCCGCGCGCGAAGTTCACGCGTCACCGGCCCGAAAATACGCGTGCCAATGGGCTCGCCTTGCGGGGTGATGAGTACAGCGGCGTTGCTGTCGAACCGGATCGTGCTGCCATCCGAACGGCTGATATCCTTCTTCGTGCGTACGATAACGGCACGATGGATCTCACCCTTTTTCACGCGGCCGCGTGGAATAGCTTCCTTAACGGAAACCACAATCACGTCACCCACGCCGGCGGTCATGCGCTTTGATCCGCCTAGCACCTTGATGCACTGCACCCGGCGCGCGCCGCTGTTGTCAGCGACTTCCAGGTTGGTCTGCATCTGAATCATTGTCTTCTGCCCTCAATGGCGACCCTGGCGAAAAGCCTAGGCGCCAACCTTTTCAATCACTTCGAAACGCTTGGACTTCGAAATCGGTCGGCATTCACGAATGCGTACGATGTCTCCAATTTCGAAGCTATTTTCTGCGTCATGGGCCGCAATCTTCTTAGATTGGGTCATGAACTTCTTATAAATCGGGTGGCGAACACGCCGGTCCACGCGAACCGTGACCGATTTGTCCATCTTATTACTCACCACCGTGCCGGTAAGAACGCGTCGCGGCATCCTGTTAACTCCTATTGCGCCAGACGGCGCTCGTTGAGCACTGTCTGCACCCGCGCGATATCTCGTCGCACGTCGCGCACTCGCGCCGTATTCTCAAGTTGGCCGCTCGCCTGCTGAAAACGCAGGTTAAACGCCTCTTTCTTCAAACTGCGCAATTCGTCGCGAAGTTCGTCTTCCGTTTTTGCCCGGACATCTGCCGCTTTCATGACAATTATCCCACCACACGCGACACAACGCGTGTCTGAATTGGCAACTTTGCCGAAGCGAGCTCAAATGCCTCGCGCGCAATGTCGTCCGGTACGCCATCAATCTCGAACATCACCCGACCCGGCTTGACCCGGACCATCCAATATTCGGGCGTACCCTTACCCTTACCCATTCGCACTTCCGCCGGCTTCTGGCTGACGGGGACGTCTGGGAAAACCCGGATCCACACACGACCGGCGCGCTTCATGTGACGGGTCATCGCGCGGCGAGCGGCCTCAATCTGACGAGCCGTCACACGTCCCGGTGTCATCGCCTTCAGGCCATAGGAACCGAAGTTCAGCGAATTGCCGGACTGGGCGACGCCATGGAGGCGGCCTTTAAACTGCTTTCGGTACTTTGTTCGTTTTGGACTTAGCATTTTTAAACCTCCGGGCGGCTACCGAGCCGGCATTCCGCCCGACTGCTGTTCTTCAATCCGGCGGTCTTGCGCCATCGGATCATGTTCCATGATGTCACCGCGATAGACCCAGACCTTCACGCCACAAGTGCCGTAAGTGGTCATCGCAGTCGCCGTGCCGTACTGCACGTCGGCACGCAGGGTGTGCAGGGGCACACTGCCTTCGTGATACTGCTCGGTCCGCGCGATTTCGGCGCCACCCAGGCGGCCACCACACATCACACGCACGCCCAGCGCACCAAGGCGCATGGCGTTTTGCACAGCACGCTTCATCGCGCGGCGGAAACCGACACGACGCTCAAGCTGCTGAGCGATGTTTTCTGCAACGAGTACCGCATCAATCTCGGGCTTGCGCACCTCGACGATGTTGAGGCTGACCTCCGACCCGGTCATGCTCGCAATGTCGCTGCGAAGCTTCTCGATGTCGGCGCCCTTCTTGCCGATCACCACACCCGGACGTGCCGAATGGATGGTGATCCGGGCTTTTTTGGCCGGACGCTCGATGATGATCCGGCTGACACCCGCTCCCGCCAGGCGCTTTTCAAGCACTCGACGTAGTTCGAGATCCTCCATCAGGAGATTGCCATAGGCACTTCCCTCGGCATACCACCTGGAATCCCAGGTCCGGTTAATGCCGAGACGAAGCCCGATCGGGTTGATTTTCTGACCCATGCTTATGCCTCTCCCTGCTCGCGAACGACGAGCGTGATCTGGGCGAACGGTTTGTGGATGCGTGCGACGCGTCCACGCGCACGTGCGCGCCAACGTTTCATCACGAGACCCTTGCCAACCGTGGCTTCGGCGACGACCAAACGATCGACGTCGAGCTGATGATTGTTTTCCGCGTTTGCAATTGCGCTTTCGAGGCCAACCTTGACCGACTGCGCAATACGGCGACGCGAGAATTCGAGATCCATAAGCGCTCGCTGCACCGGCTTGCCGCGGATCTGTGCCGCAACAAGATTCAATTTCTGCGGGCTAACGCGAAGGTTCTTGATTACAGCGCGGGCCTCGTTATCAGCCAGGCTACGCGGTGTGGATTTCTTGCCCATACTATCCCCGCCTCGACTTACGGTCGGCCTGATGTCCAAAGTAGGTCCGCGTCGGCGAGAACTCGCCGAACTTCTGTCCCACCATATTCTCGGTCACCAGGACCGGAATGAACTTATGACCGTTGTAAACACCGAATGTCAGACCGACGAATTGCGGCAGGATCGTAGAACGGCGCGACCAAGTCTTGATCACATCGTTACGGCCTGACGCGCGTGCCACTTCTGCCTTCTTAAGCAGATAGCTGTCGACAAACGGACCTTTCCATACAGAACGTGCCACTGCCGTTCTCCTCTACTTCGCGCGCCGACGCAGGATCAGCGACTGGGTCTTTTTGTTAGACCGCGTACGCTTACCCTTGGTCGGCTTGCCCCATGGGGTTACTGGATGACGGCCACCGGATGTCCGGCCTTCGCCACCGCCATGGGGATGATCGATCGGGTTCATGGCCACGCCGCGAACGGACGGGCGCTTGCCCAGCCAACGTTTGCGTCCGGCCTTGCCGAGTTTGATATTGCCCTGATCCGGGTTCGACACGGCGCCAATCGTTGCCATGCATTCCTGACGGACCATGCGAACCTCACCAGAGGCGAGCTTCAGGAGCCCGTAACCACGGTCACGACCGACCAGCTGAACATAAGTTCCCGCTGCACGCGCCATCTTGCCGCCGGCACCAGCCTTGAGCTCCACATTGTGGATGATGGTGCCGATCGGGATCGACCGTAGCGGCATCGCATTGCCCGGCTTTACGTCGGTGCGCATTCCCGCGATGACCGTGTCACCAACATTCAGACGCTGCGGCGCGAGGATGTAGCTCTTCTCACCATCTTCATAGGTGATCAGCGCGATGAATGCCGTTCGGTTGGGATCATATTCGATCCGCTCGACCTTCGCCGGCATGTCATATTTGCGACGCTTGAAATCGACATGTCGGTACAGGCGCTTATGCCCGCCACCACGACGACGCGCGGTAATCCGACCGGTGTTATTACGGCCACCCTTTTTGCTCAGGCCTTCGGTCAGTGACTTATCAGGGCCACCCTTCCAAAGTTCCGAGCGGTCAACGAGGACGAGTCCACGTTGTCCCGGGGTGATCGATTTGAACTGCTTAAGTGCCATTTCGAACCCTCTAGACGCCCGTCGTGATATCGATCGAATCGCCATCGGCGAGACTCACGACGGCCTTCTTCACATCATTTCGGCGACCTGGCTGGCCACGCCAGCGCTTGGTCTTGCCCTTTTGCAGGATCGTGTTCACCGCCGTAACCTTGACGTTGAACAGTCCTTCGACCGCAGCCCGAATTTCAGGCTTGGTCGCGTCCACCGGGACCTTGAACACAAACTGATTGTGCTCAGACACCAGGGTCGCTTTTTCGGTAATGATCGGCGAGCGAACGATCTCGTACATGCGCTCACTCGAAACCTCAATCCGACCGCGTGGTTTACGGTTAGAGCTCATCGGAGGCGCTCCTGAAGCTGTTCGACAGCCTGGCGTGTCAACACAAGCGTGTCGCAGCGGAGAATGTCGTAAACGTTTGCACCCTGCTGAGGCAGCAGGTCGACGCCGTGAATGTTGCGAGCGGCAAGCTCAAAATTACGATCGAGTTCGGTACCATCGACGATCAGGACTTTCGAAAGCCCCATGGCCTTGAGCTGCGCAGCGACGGCCTTGGTCTTCGGTTCAGCTGCACTCGCAGCGTCGAGGACGACCAGCTTGCCATCCGCATGCTTGGACGACAGGGCGATCTTCAAAGCCAGCTTACGAACCTTCTTCGGCAGATCCATCGAGTGGTCGCGCGGCTGCGGACCAAACGTCGTCTGACCACCACGCCAATGACCGGCCTTACGGTCACCCGCGCGCGCGCGGCCCGTCCCCTTCTGACGCCACGGCCGTGCCGTGCTACCATTGATCTCGCCGCGGGTTTTGGTTTTGTGTGTACCCTGACGACGTTTTGCGAGCTGATAATTGACAGCACGCGCCAGCAGATCCTTGCGGAGCGGCGCGCCAAAGATGCCATCGTCGAGATCGATCTCTCCGGCGTCTTTGTTTTCGAGATTGAGGACCTTGAGTTTCATCTGGGTCAGTCCTTCGATTCCGTGTCGTCCGAAGCTGCGGCGTCTTCGACCACGTCTTCGGGCACGTCTTCAGCAGCAACAACTTCTTCTGCAACACCCTCGACCGGGGCATCTGCTGCGACCGTCGGGTATGGCGCATTCTCGGGAAGCGCCTTCTTGACCGCGTCGCGGACCAGGACATAACCGCCCTTGGAGCCCGGCACCGCACCCTCAACCAGGATCAGGCCTTCATCGGTATCGGTCGTCACAATGCGAAGGTTCTGAGTGGTCACCCGGGTTGCCCCCATGTGACCGGCCATCTTCTTGCCCTTGAAGACCTTACCCGGATCCTGACATTGCCCGGTGGAACCATGACTACGATGCGAGATCGAAACACCATGGGTCGCGCGCAGACCGCTAAAGTTATGGCGCTTCATCGCACCCTGGAAACCCTTACCGATCGAGGTGCCGGTCACGTCGACGAACTGACCTGACACGAAGTGATCGACGCTGATCCGCGAGCCAATATCGAGCAACGCATCGTCAGCGACACGGAACTCCGTGACACGACGGCGTGGCTCGACTTTCGCCTTGGCGAAATGGCCACGCATGGCCTTGCCAACACGCTTGGGTTTGGCAGCGCCGGTACCAACCTGAAGGGCCGTGTATCCGTCGCGTTCAATGGTCCGCTGATCGACGACGTCACAGCCGTCGACCTTCAAAACCGTGACCGGGATGTGATTGCCGCCATCGTCGAAGATGCGGGTCATACCCAGTTTCTGTGCAATGATGCCGGTACGCATCTCGGCCCCTTAAAGCTTGATTTCCACGTCGACACCCGCCGCCAGGTCGAGCTTCATAAGCGCGTCGACCGTTTGTGGCGTCGGATCAATAATGTCGAGTAGACGTTTGTGGGTACGGATCTCGAACTGTTCACGCGCCTTTTTGTTTACGTGCGGCGAGCGAAGAACCGTAAATTTCTCAATTCGTGTCGGCAGCGGGATGGGACCCCGAACCTCTGCACCGGTCCTCTTGGCCGTACCGACGATCTCACGTGCTGACTGGTCGAGCACGCGGTGATCAAAGGCCTTAAGCCGGATCCGTATATGTTGACTGTCCATTTCGGTGTCCCGTTAAAACGAACGGCGGTTCCCGAAGAAACCGCCGATCAGTTGTATGCCTATTCGATGATGGAGGTGACGACGCCGGCGCCGACGGTGCGGCCAC
>TARA_R110002110_G_scaffold415852_1_pt1 | contig 92352 bp, 84 predicted proteins | sample TARA_R110002110 | Tara Oceans TARA_R110002110 (sample SAMEA4397330) | marine metagenome | biome: Polar Biome; feature: [SRF] surface water layer (ENVO:00010504); material: water (ENVO:00002006), including particulate matter (ENVO:01000060) such as... | depth 5 m | reverse complement strand
GTAGGCGATGTGATAGGTCTCGCCCGTGCGATAGCGATAGCGCCGCTGGTAGGGGATGAACCCCTCCTCAGGGATCGTCCGGCCGTCACACAGCGCCAGCGGGTCGCGTTCCACGCGCGGCGCGATCGACCGCCAGGTCTGGATAATCGCGTAGCGCTGCTTGAGTGCGGCCTCGGCCTCGTCTTCCGGCAGGAAGTCGCGCACGCGCTGGGGTGCCGAGCGCTCGGTATAGTCGTTGTGGACCGAATAGACCGCCTTGCGCACCCGGTCGGCCTGCTGTCGCGCCTGCTCGGCGGTGCGCAGCGTGTGGTCGAACACCAGCACGCGTTTTGCGCCGCCGCTATGGGCCTGAATAAGCGCCTCGGTCTCGGGGTAGTAGACCGAACGCACTTCGTCCTCGTCGAAAAAATCCTTCACCTTCGTGTGGTGGTCGACGAAGGCAAAACCGTGGGACGGCAGGGTGAATTGTGCGGGGTCGGCGCGGCCGTTGTGGATGGTCGCGAGGTGTTTCTCGTAGGCCGGCTTGTGGGCGAGATGTTCCTTCTCCGGCCAGTCCATGTAGCGCACCGCCGGGATGCCATCATCGACGATGTAGTCGAGTTCGGCTTCGACATAGTCAAGATCGGTGGTCAGTTCGGCGGTCTGGGACATTGGATCGGTTCCTCCGTGGGGGTCTTCGCCCCGCTACGCAGCGCGCGTTTTGCGTCCAGCGCTGCCTGACGACGGAAGGTCCCGTCGAAGTGGAAATTATTGGATACAGACAGGCGAAGATCGCGCAGTGACGCCCCCTGCGTATTCAGGGTTTTCGAAAGTGTGGACCCTTGAACCGAGCTGATGGCCGAGCGCAGTCCGGCCCGTGAACGGCGCTCAACGAGTTGTATTTCCACATGCGCATCGGAGAGCGCGAATTCTTCGACCGTACTGCTGTCGAGTTCGGTGAGGTTGGCCGCGACCGTGATCGACTCTGTGATTGGGGCATCATCGAGCGGCGGGAACAAGGTAAAGGTCAGCTTCGCGGTTTCGGCGAGAATGTCCGCAGGTATGTCGGAATTTGAGTCCATGACGCGCATCACGGCCTGATCGAAGGCGGTCTTGTAGTCGCGCAATGCGATGATGCTGAACTGGATGTTCAGTTTCTCGAATTCCTGGTTGAGGAGCCTTTCCCAGTTCGCCGTATCGGCGAAATAATCTTCGATGGCGGCAGGATCGGAGAACCACTCGGCCTGCGACTGCGCATCGAAGTCGGCGAAAAATTCTGTGAGACCGTCATCTTCAACGAGGTCGATCAGTACGTCGATCGGGTTGGTGCCATACAGGTGACCCAGAGACAGCACCGGCCGATACACTTCGATGTTCCAGCAGAAATCGACCAGGAAATGAAGCTTGCGCAGCCAAAACAGGTCGGCCTCGCTCATGCTCGCGGTCGACCGCAAACTCTCCTCATACTCAAAGGCGCGGATGATCTCGCCGTCCGGTGTCTTGTATTCACCGGCGTCGCCGTGGATCAATCGGTACTTCGTGCCAAATTGATATTTCTCGCGCGTCTCTTGCGAATTCGTTTCCGCGCCCGCCAGAAGCCGCATGTTGTGGTTTTGAATGGTGTCGACGCTGAGGTCGGCAAGCGTACGCAACCCCGCAAGGTGCGTTTCAATCGTCTCTGTCGGAAGTGGAACGATCACGTCTGAATAGGTTCGGCTTCCGATGCGGTGAAATTCCTGTTGATACTTCTCGTATGTATCGATCGAGATGTTGTCACGTTTTATGCTGGCGAGCACCTCGTCATTCAGACTCTGCACGGCCATGACAGGCTGGGCCATGTCGCCCAGTATCTCGCCGATGATGAGGTTGCGCTCGGTGACGTTCTTGGCGAGCCATATGTGACACTTGTTCGGCGTTCCACTGGTGTCGCGGACTGCGCGGATGGCCTTGGCGAGTTCGATGTCGCGCGGAAGAATGCCGAAATTGGCATCGCAGACGATCCAGTTGGCGGCACCGGATCTCTCACCCACATAGGCAATTTCCGCCAACCCCTGGTCGAGATCGATGCGGCGCACCAAGTCCTTGGATGCCGATCCCCATGCGCAGAATGTGCATTGAAAGGGGCAGCCTCGATTGGTCTCGAAGAGTGGCACCATATCCGCGGCGAGGAATTCGTCGAGGTAGCCGGCGAGGTAGGGCGAGGGCAGATGCTCGATGATCTTCTTGAGCGGTCGCTCCTGCGTCTCGCGCAGTACACCGTTGTCGAGCCAGGCGATGTTGTTGGGCAGCTCGGCATAATCCTCGCCGCCGGCGGTCCACCATTGGGCAAGCTCTGTGAGGACCTCTTCACCACCGTCGATGATGAGGAAGTCCAGGTAATCGTGCTTTTGCAGGAAGCTCATTCTGCGATCGGCCGTGGGGTCGATGTTCGGGCCGCCCGCGACGATCAGCGCATCCGGCACCATCTTGCGGACGTGCCGTCCCACAGCGCAGTTCAGGTTTTCGTTCCAGCCGTAATTTGCAAAGCCAACGATATCCGGGCGTTCGTCGTGAACCGCCTTTAGAAAACGGTCGGGGTGCTTGAAGAGTGATATGTCGATCTCATCACCCAAGGCGTGCTTGGCATACGCCTTCACATACCCAATGCCCAAGGGGACAGTGAGCGCCTGATCGTTCACCGAATAGGTGTGTGCCAAGTCGGCAAGAATGGCTTTGATTGGCATACCCGACCTTCAAATAGGGAGTGAAAACATAACCCGAGTATTCGGATGCGGACTCTCAGCCGACACTCTAAAGAGTTTTGTAATCTGACACGTGCAAATTCAGCAAGGCGTGGATGTCGGTTTCCAGGGATGTCCGCATCGTCCGTTCAGGGTCCATTCTGCCTATAAACAGCCAACGCAACTCCCTCACGCATAGGCGGGCCGAAACCTCGGTGTGCGTACGATCAGGCTGGCGATGATGGCGAGGTTGCCGGCGTTGAAGGCGACACCGATCAGGAACGCCGTGCGGTAGGTGCCGGTCGCATCGAACACCGCGCCGCCAAGCCATGAGCCGAGCGCCATGCCGGCGCCGGCGAACAGCAGCACCAGCCCGGTGCGACGGCCGGCTTCGGCAGCCGGCAGCAATTCGCGCACGATCACCGGATAGCAGGGCAGGATGCCGCCATAGCCGAGCCCGAACATCGCCGCGGCGATATAGAGTCCGGGCAGGCTTTCGACGAAGGCGAGTGCGGTGAGCAGGAGCGCCTGGCCCGACGAGAAGACGAAGATCGCGCGCAGGCCCCCGAACCGGCCGCCGAGAAAGCCGACACCGAAGAAGCTGGCGAGCGCCGAGCAGGCGAGCATCAGCGACAGGATTTCCGCACCACGCGCCGGATCGTAGCCGAGATCGCTCACATGGCTGACGATATGCGCCAGCGGCAGGGACATGGCCACGCAGCAGCCGATCGCCGCCGTCGACAACGTCAATTGCAGCGCGCGCGGCGACATCGGCGGAAGCTCCAGCCCTGGAAGTGCCGGCCCGTTGCCCGCGACCGGCCGGCGCGGTGTGGGCGGCTTTTGGCGCAGGATCATTGCCAGGGGCAACATCGTCGCCAACGCGAACAGGCCGTAATAGAGCGCCGCCTGGCGCCAGCCGACGGCGGCGATGAGATGGTGGAAGGCCTGCGGCCAGATCATCCCGGCGAGACCCTGACCGGAGCCGACGACGCCAACGGCGAAGCTCCTGTTATGTTCAAACCAGCGGGAGATGTTGGCGGTCAGCGGTGCGAACAGGGTCGAGCGGCCGAAGAAGCCGAGCATCCCGCCATAGATGATGTAGAGCTCGAGCGGGCTGGAGGCATAGCTGGTGAGAATGCCGCCGAGGCCGATCATGCTGGCGCCGACCACGGCCGGGATGCCCATGCCGCGCCGGTCGAGGCACCAGCCCATGAAGATGCCGCCAATCCCCGCACCGGCATATTGCAGCGCATAGGCGATCGACGGGACCGCACGCGGCCAGCCGAAATCCGCCGCGATCAGTTTCAGGGCAACGACAATGAAGTAGATGCTGCCGGTGCCGATCAGCATGAACAGCAGCGAGGCGACGAGCACGGCGGTTCGCCGGCGCACGGCGGGATCGGAGAGGGAGCTCAGCATTGTCTTCCCGATTGCGGGCTGGAGTCATCGTTGGGCGTTTTGCGCCCTTGCCGCCCAGCTTGCCACATGCCGCCGGTTCCAGGCCAATGCGCGGCGGGACGGGCTGGGTTGCGGTTGGTCGCGTCGTGCGGTTTTGAGTTCGGCGCGGATTTGTTGAATAGTGGGCGCAACAATGCTCTCGACATGGACTGTGCCCGATATGACGAAGAAATCAGATCACACCCACGATCACGGGCACGCGCACACGCTGCTGCCGTCGGACCCGACACTGCGTGCGAAGGCGCTCGAGACACTGCTCGTCGAGAAAGGCCTGGTCGATCCGGCTGCTGTTGATGCGCTCGTCGATACCTATGCGAACCGGATCGGCCCGCAGAATGGCGCGCAGGTCGTCGCCCGTTCCTGGACCGATCCGGACTACCGCGCGCGTCTTCTCTCCGATGCCACTGCAGCGATCGCCGAGCTTGGCTATTCGGGCATGCAGGGCGAGCATATGGTCGCTGTCGAAAATTCCGATCGGGTTCACAACGTCGTCGTTTGTACGCTCTGCTCCTGTTATCCGTGGCCGGTCCTGGGCCTGCCGCCGGTCTGGTACAAGTCGCCGGAATACCGCGCCCGCGTGGTGCGTGAACCGCGTGCGGTGATCGCGGAGTTCGGGCTCGATCTAACCGACGATGTCGAGATACGGGTCTGGGATTCGACCGCGGAGATCCGTTATCTCGTCGTCCCGCAACGTCCCGCCGGGACCGAGGCATTGGATGAGGCTGGCCTGGCCGATCTTGTGACGCGGGACTCCATGATCGGGACCGGCCTGGCGATGAACCCGGAGGCCGGCTGATGGACAGCGTTCACGATCTCGGCGGCGTGGAGGGTTTCGGGCCTGTTCCATTAGAGGCCGATGAGCCTGTCTTCCATGGGACTTGGGAGGGCCGGATTCTGGGGCTGCGCTTCCTCATGGGTTTCTGGGGGCGTTGGAACATCGACGCCAACCGGCATTCGCTCGAGCAGCTTCCGCCGGCCGACTATCTGACCATGAGCTATTACGAAAAATGGGCCGCCGGCGTGGTGAATCTTTCCGTTGAGAAGGGATTGATCACCCGCGACGAGGTGCGCACCGGCCAGCCCGCGGCAGACGCAGAGCGCGTGACCCCGCCCGTGGACGCTGCAGGCGTTCTGGCGTTCCTGCCCAAGGGTCGCCCGTCGAGCCGCGAGATCGATGCGTCGCCGGCCTTTAAACTTGGCGATCGCGTTCGCACCGCCCGTCATATGCATTCGGGGCACACGAGACTGCCGCGTTATCTGCGCGACCGGGTCGGTGAGATTGTCCTGCATCACGGCGCCCACGTATTCCCGGATGTCAGCTTCACGATGGAAGGGGATGCGCCGCAACATCTCTACGCCGTGCGCTTTGACGGCCGCGAAATATGGGGCGACACCGCCGAGCCCGGTCACTGTGTGTCGGCGGATCTGTGGGAGAGCTATCTTGCCCCGGCCGCCTGAGCCCGAGCGCCCGTTTGCCGAACCCTGGCATGCCCAGATCTTCGGGCTGACCCACGCGCTGGCGGCGGCCGGCACCTTCACCTGGCCCGACTGGGCGGCGCATTTCGGAAAGGCACTCGAAACGGCGTTGAATGGCGGCGGCCCGACCGACGGCTCAGACTATTACGATGTCTGGCTTGGGGCGCTGGAGACCTTCCTCATCGCGCACGATCATGCGGATCGCGAAAGCCTGGATGAGCTGCGTGCGGCCTGGACGGAGGCCTATCTGTCGACACCCCATGGTGCACCTGTCGAGTTGAACGCCAAGGCGTAGACCAGGCTCAGAATTTGCCGTTGTCGTTTTTCCACGCGCTGCGTGGCGGGACAGCTTCGATCGTGTCCCAATGCTCGACGAGTTTTCCTGCGCTGAGCCGGAACAGGTCATAGAACGACGTTTGGGCTCCACTCAAGGACCCCTCGCTGACGGCGAGCACGAAGTTGCCCTCTGCGAGCACGCGGTGGAGGCGGTGATATTCCGTCACCGGGCTCCCGTTGGATCGTGCCTCCAGTGCCGCGCTTAGCGCCGATGCGCCATTGGCCAGCTGCGGGTTGTGCTGAACGAAATTGGGCCCATCGATGTAGTGCCCCAGATCGTCGAGCTGCCGACGCATGAGAATGTCTTCGACGAAGCTTCTGACGACCTGACGGTTCGTCTCGGTCAGGCCGTGGTCGGTCACCTCGGTCGGCCCGTCGACCATGGTGCGGCCGGACGGGTTGGGGCCCTGCCGCTGCTGGATGTTGTCCCAATGCTCGACGACGTGATCACCGTCGAAGCGAAAAACCTCGAACCCGATATTCGATTTCGCGAAGTCATATTCCGTGTGCGCGAAGACATAGTCGCCATCCGCGAAGGCGCGCACGATTTTGACCCGCGGGGACGTTTGCGAAAGCCGTTTGAACAGCGCCTCCAGTCCCTCGCTTCCCTCGTGGGTCTGGGGATTGTGCTGGATGTACTTCGCTTGGTTGACCACGGCGATCGGTGCTGGATCACCGGTTTCGATGCTTTTCAGCAAGGCGCGAATTTGAGCTTTTCTATCCTGGGACATTGGCGTGTCGGGACTAGTAGGTCGCGCGTCCGCCGCTGAGGTCGAATGTGGCCGCCGTGGTGAAGGAGTTCTCCGCCGAGACCAGCCAGGCCACCATCGCCCCGATTTCCTCGAGCGCGACGAAGCGTTCACGTGGAATTTTCGACAGCATGTAATCCACATGTTCCTGGGTCATCTGGTCGAAAAGGGCGGTCCGCGCCGCCGCGGGGGTCACGCAATTCACTGCGATATCATGGGCGGCCAGCTCCTTGCCCAGTGATTTGGTGAGTGCGATAACTCCGGCCTTTGCTGCGCTATAGGCCGAGGCGTTGGGGTTGCCTTCCTTGCCCGCGACGGAGGCCATATTGACGATACGCCCGTAGCCGCGCGCGATCATGTGCGGCACGACCGCCTGGCAGCAGTAAAAGACGCCATTGAGATCGATCTCGATGACCCGCCGCCATTCGTCGACCGGGTATTCCCAGAGCGGCGCGTTGGCCCCGGAAATGCCGGCGTTGTTGACCAGGATGTCGATCTGTCCGGTTGCGTCGGCCACCGTCTGCGCCGCGGCGACGACGTCTTCGGACTTGCTGACATCGACATGAAGCGCGTGCGCACCGTCGCAGAGCTGTCCCACCGTCTCGGCGAGGGTGGCTTCGTCGAGATCCCACAGCCACACCTGAGCGCCCGAGCTGAGCAGGCGTTCGGCGACGGCCCGGCCAATGCCCTGGGCCGCACCCGTGACGATGGCGACCCTGCCGTCCAGATCGATCCGGTTCCGCGCGTGGGCCGTGAAATCAGCCGTCTTCATTCTGCTGTTGCCTCGTCCCAGACCGGCCTGCGCACCTCAGGGTCGATGACCCGCAGGTTCCGCGCCTTCAATTGTCCGATCCGATCCATGTCCGCGTCGCTCAGCGCGAACTCGTAGATGCCGATATTTTCCTCGATCTCGGAGAATTCCAGCGCCCGGGGGACGATGCCGACATCGGGCTGCTGGATCAGCCAGCGCAGGGCGATCTGGGCCGCGGATTTGTTGTGGGCGGCCGCGATATCGAGGATCACCGGGTCGTCGAGCATCGCGCCGCGCGCCAATGGTGCATGGCAGGTGATCAGCAGGCCATGTTTGCGGCACGCCGCGATCAGCCGGTCCTGGTTGATATAGGTGTGATACTCGATCTGGTTGGTGACCAGGGGCTCGGGACATTTGGCCATCGCCTCGTCGAGCAGGGGAATGGTGAAGTTCGACACACCGATGTTGCGCGCCAGCCCGTCGCGTTTGGCCTTCGCCAGCGCGCCGAGGGTCTCTTCCAGCGGCACGTTGGGCTGGGGCCAGTGGATCAGCAGCAGATCGACATGGTCGAGACCCATTGTCTCGAGGCTGGTGTCGACCGAGCGGGCGAAATCGTCGGCCTTCGCGTTCTCTTCGGTCACCTTCGTGGTGACCCAGATCTCCGCGCGCGGCACGCCCGAGGCACGGATGGCCTCGCCGACCCATTGCTCGGTGCCATATTTGCGCGCCGTGTCGATGTGGCGGTAGCCGCAGTTGAGCGCGTGAAGAATGAGTTCGACCGCGCGCTCGGGTTCGGGGAACAGCATGGTGCCATAACCGACAGCCGGGATGGCGGCGCCGTGGGCGTTTATCGTGTGGGCAGGGGACATGGAATTCCTCGGGTGCTAGTCGGGTACATCCTGATAGATGGTCGCCTTGCGCCGGGCAACGACCCGCGCCAGATGCGCCATCGCGGCGGGTTCGAAATCATGGGCCGGGCGTTCCTCATGTTCGAAGTTGCCGACCCGGTCTTCACCGCGCACGAGGGTCGCGCTGTCCCTGTCGGCCAGGCGTTGGCGCACATTCGGTGTGACATAGCGGATGGCGATCCCGATGCGGCTGTCGGCCGAATTGTTGGGTTCGGACGCGTGGGCGACATTCACATGGTGCAGGGATATCTCGCCCGGGTTCAGGACCAGGTCCACGGCCTCGTCGATTGCGCGCTGCATGACCTGGCCGCGCGAGAGCAGATTGTCGTCGTCGAACGTTTCTGTGTGCGTGGTCGTCTCCCATTCATGGGACGCCGGGATCATGCGCATGCAGCCGCTCTCGACCGTCGATGGGGACAGGGCGAGCCAGGCCGAGACGATCTCGGGGTTGGACAGCCCCCAATAGTTGACGTCCTGATGCCAGGAGACGAATGATTTTCCGTCCGGCGGTTTCACGAACAGGGTCGAGGTCCAGCACAGAAGATCAGGCCCGAGCAGGCTCTCGGCCGCGTCGAGAATGCCGGGTGTGCGCACGATGTCGGCCATCCAGGTTGTCACCAGGTGGAGCTTCTGCGCCGCCACGCCGGACATCAATTCAGGGTGGCTGGCCTGCATCGCCTCAAGGCTGGCGCGGTGGTGCCGGGCGTCGTCCGTAGCCATCGCCCGGACCGGGAACAGGAAACCGTCGCGTTCGTAACGCGCGATCTGGCTGGCGTTGAGGTGATGGGCCATGGCGAAAGCTTAGGGCGGGACGGCGTCGTGCGCAAAGCCCGCTGTGACCCGCCGCGCACAATTCTGTCGGGGCGAATCGGCTGCGTGGCCCAGTTTTCCAACGGTCGCCATGGTGCCGCACCCGACCTGTCGGGCGCGGGCCCTCGCACCTGAGATGGAAACAGGAATATGGGCTACACCCCGATTCACTTCACCGAGGAAGACCGGATCTTCCGGGACCAGATTCGCCGGTTCGCGGAACGCGAAGTCGCGCCGATCGCCGACGAGATCGACCATGAGGACAGGTTCCCGGCCGAGGTGATTCCGAAATTCGGCGACCTGGGCCTGCTGCAATGGAGTGTGCCCGAAGAATATGGCGGGCCCGAGGGGTCGCTGACGATGCTGTGCATCGCGCGCGAAGAGCTGGCCAAATACTCCCTGTCCCTGTCGGTGATGGTGGGGGAAAACGGCAACGGCATGGCCCTGCCGCTGCTGTTCGGGGGCACCGAGGCGCAGAAGGCGAAGTATTTCCCGTTGTTGGCGAAGGGCCGAACCCTTGTCGCCTTCGCCTTGTCCGAACCCGAGGCGGGGTCGGACGCCGCGGCGTTGCGCACGCGCGCGGTGCGTGACGGCGAGGATTGGCTGATCACCGGGAACAAGATCTTCGTGACCTGCGGCCCGGTGGCCGACTTTGTGCTGGTGCTGGCCCGGACCAACGATGCGCCGCGCGCCAGGGGCGTGTCGGCGTTCATCGTCGACACATCTCTGCCGGGTGTGACGCGCGGCCCGAAGAACAAGAAGATGGGCTACAACGGCGCCACCCCGAACTGCGACTTCTTCTTCGAGGATGTTCGCGTGCCTGCCGACGCCATGGTTGGCGGCGACGGGGAGGGGTTCGCGATCGCCATGAAATGCATGGAGTTCAACCGGCCCGCCATGTCGGCCTCCGCACTCGGAATTGCCCAGGGCGCGCTCGACCAGGCCGTCGCCTTCGCCAAGGAGCGCGAGCAGTTCGGCAAGCCGATCGCCGAGTTCCAGGGCCTGCAATTCATGATGGCGGACATGGCCATGCAGGTCGAGGCGGCGCGCGCGTTGCTCTATGAAGTCACCGCGCGCTACGACGCGGGCGAGATGGACGGCTATGGCGGCCTGTCGGCGATGGTCAAGACCCTGGCGAGTGACGCGGCGATGAAGGTCACTACCGACGCCGTCCAGATCCTCGGCGGGTATGGCTATATGAAAGAGTTTCCGGTCGAGCGCATGATGCGCGACGCCAAGGTGACCCAGATTTTCGAGGGCACCAACCAGATCCAGCGCATGCTGATCGCGCGGGATCTACTCAAATAAGTGACGCGCAGGCGCGGGAGAAAAATTTGTCCATGACGGAGTTGCTCCCATGACTGGGTTGCTCGAAGGCATCCGGGTGCTCGATTTCACGACCATGATGGCCGGGCCCTATTGCACGCGCCAGCTCGCCGATCTGGGTGCGGAGATCATCAAGATCGAGGCCCCCGGCGGCGAGCAGAACCGGCGCGCCGCCCCGATCCGTGACGGTGAAAGCGCGGTCTACGGTCACCTCAACTGCGGCAAGCACAGCCTGGCGATCGACCTGAAGTCGCCCGAGGGGCATGCCATCGCGCTCGATCTCGCGCGCCATTGCGACGTGGTGGTCGAGAACGCCCGGCCGGGCGTGATGACCCGGCTGGGGCTCGACCATGACGCGATCCGCGCCGTGCGGCCCGACGTCGTCTACTGCTCCATATCGGGCTTCGGCCAGACCGGCCCCGACGCGCAGAACCCGGCCTACGCGCCGGTCGTGCAGGCGGCCTCGGGTTACGAGATGGCCATCATGGAACAACAGCCCGAGATGACCCGCCCTGGCTTCGTCGGCGTGTTCCTGGCCGATGTGATGGCGGCGGTGCAGGCCTTCGGGGCGATTAATGCGGCGCTGTTCGCCCGCGAGCGCAGCGGTGCGGGCCGCTATATCGATGTCTCGCTGATGGAGAGTGTGATCTGGCTTCTGGTCTATGAAATTCAGCTGGCCCAGAATCCGCTCGACACCCCGCGCGGTTTCTACCGGCCGGTGCGGGCCAGTGACGGCTTCGTCATGGTCGCACCGGGCGGGCAGCTCACCTTCGAGAGCATGGCCCGGGCGATGGGCGCGCCGGAATGGATCGAGGACCCGCGCTTCCTGACCCATCCCGACCGCAACCGGAATTACGCCGACCTCATGGCCCTGGTCGAGGGCTGGACGGCGACCCGCACGGCTGCGGAATGCGAGCGCATCCTGATGGCGGGCAAGGTGCCCTGCGCGCGCTATCGCGAGGTCCATGAATTGTTCGACGACCCCCAGCTCGCCCACCGGGAGGCCTTCACGACCGTGACCGATGGCGCGGGCAGTTTCCAGGTGCCCAATCCGCCCTTCGCGATGGCTGACGCGCCGGTCGGCGCGCGCGACTGGGTCGCGCCGTTCGGCGGTTCGGCGCCGGAGATACTGGGTGGCTTGCTGGAGATGGACGCCGCTGCGGTCGATGATCTCTACGCGCGCGGGGTCCTGTTTGCGGAAGACTAGTAGCGCCGGATCACGGCGGGGCTATTGGCGTGTGCGTTGCGTGCTGAAACCCGGTCGGGCTGATAATCTGATATTCGCCGGTACAAATGTGTCGTTCGCCGGGGTCTCTGGATGAGTGAGGGCTAGGGTCGTGCGCGCGTCTTTGATTACCTCGCCACTGGTTGCGGTGTTCGTCGGGTTTGGCGGCACGGCGGCCCTCATCATCGCCGCCTCCCAGGCGGTCGGGGCGAGTCCGGTCCAGACCGCGACCTGGATCACCGGTCTCTGCCTGGCCGTCGGTGCGACCAGCGTCATTATGTCGTTGGTTTTTCGCATGCCGATCGTTGCGGCCTGGTCGACCCCCGGTGCGGCGTTGATCGCAGCCACAGCTGTGGGTGGCGTGCCGGTTTTCGGCATTGAGGCCGCCGTCGGCGCGTTCCTGTTCGCCGGCGCGTTGGTGCTTCTCAGCGCGTTGGTGAAACCCCTGGCAACGCTGATCGAGACGATTCCCGGCACGCTTGCATCGGCCATGCTGGCTGGCGTGCTGATTGGGTTTTCGATCGCCGTGTTCGATGCGGCGCGCGTGGACCCGCTTCTCGTGTTGCCCCAGGTGGCGGTTTTTTTGGTCGTGCGGATGGTCAGCGCCACCTGGGCGGTGATCGCGGTCCTGGCGGCGAGCGTCGCCTGGGCGGCGTTGCTCGGGAAGGTCACCCCGATCGAAACCGGGGTCGCGCTGGCCGAACTGCAGTTTGTCATGCCGAAGTTCGAGCTGTCCGCGCTGATCGGCCTCGGCGTGCCGTTGTTTCTGGTGTCCATGGCGTCGCAGAACCTGCCGGGGTTTGCGGTGTTGCGCGCCGCCGGTTACACGCCGCCGGTGCGCCCGGCGCTCGCGGCCACGGGTCTGGCTTCCATGCTGACGGCGCCCTTCGGTGCCCACACCACGACCATGGCGGCGATTACGGGTGCGTTGTGCACCGGGCCCGACACCCATCCCGATCCGGCCCGGCGGTGGGTGGCCGGTATTGTATATGGGGTCGGTTATCTCATCCTGGCCGGGGTCGGGGTTTCCGTGGTCGCCGGATTTGCCGCGCTGCCCTCGGAAATCATCATCACGGTGGCCGGCCTCGCGCTGGTGGGGCCGCTCATGTCGGCGCTGGCGGCTGCCATGGCGCCTGAGGAAACGCGATTTCCGGCGGTCTTGACCATTGTTGCCACGGCGTCGAGTTTGTCCTTGTTCGGGGTCGGTTCTGCGTTCTGGGGCCTGGTACTGGGGTTGCTGGTGCTGTTGCTGGACCGACTGAGGGATCGCCTGCGCCGGTGACCGTTCGGCGGCGACTCGCGACCTAATCAGTCAGGACGCGCGCCGATTGTGAGGCGGCTGCGAACCGCCTATCGTTAGGGCTGCACAGCGTTGAAGGACATTCGCGATGGACCGCGTGATCGAACAGCTGAACACGGCTTGGGAAGACATCCTGGTCACCCTCGCGTCCCCGACATTTTACTCCCAGGTCGGATTTGTCGTCGTGGCGCTGCTCGTGGCCTGGGTGCTGACCATGAGCATCAAGGCGCGGGTGAAGATTTTCCGTGATGAGCCGAAGTCGGGCGCGCTGCTGGATATGCGACTGGCCGTCCACAATGCCAACGCGCTGTTGTTACCGCTCATCACCGCGCTGCTGTTGGGGGTCGCCACGCCGGTCAGCGACTCGATGATCGGGGAGGCTTGGTTCGTGCGTGCCGCGCAGGGCGCGGCGTTCATCCTGCTGGCGTTCAGTCTTGCCAATCACTTTATCAACAGCACCACTATTATCTTCATCCTGCGATGGATCGGTGTTCCGATCGCCCTGTTGTTTATCTTCGGGCTGCTCGACGATGTGACCGCGCAACTCAACGCGGTGTCGTTCCAGGTCGGCAACATCAAAATCACCCTCCTGGCCGTCGTCCGGACCTTGCTGTTCGGGATTCTGCTGCTTTGGCTGGGGCGCGTGTCCAATTCCACAGGGCAGCGGGTCATCCGCAACCGCACGGCGATCGACGTGAGCACGCGCGAGGTGATCGCGAAGCTGTTCGAGATCGGCATCTTCGTGGTGATGTTCCTGTTGCTGATGAATGTAATCGGCGTCGATCTCACGGCGCTGGCGGTGTTCGGCGGTGCTTTGGGTGTCGGCCTCGGTTTCGGCCTGCAGCAGATCGCTTCGAACTTCGTTTCGGGGATTATCATCCTGCTCGATCGGACGATCACCATCGGCGACTATATCGAGTTGGAGGACGGACGTTCGGGTACCTTGCGCGAGCTCACAATGCGGTCGGCCACGCTGGAGACCTTCGACGGCAAGGACATCATGGTGCCGAACGAGCAGTTCATCACCACGACCTTCGTCAATTGGACCCACAACAATCAGAAGCAGCGTTATTCCCTGAACTTCCAGGTCGCCTACGATACCGACCTCGAGCCGATGTTCGAGATCGTGCGCGAAACCGTTAAGAGCCACCCGAAAGTGATCACCGGGGATGATCTGCCGATCGCTGAACGGGCGGATGCCGAAATCGAGAGTTTCGGCGATTCCGGTATCAATATCCTGGTGGAGTTCTGGATGGACGGGATCGACGACGGCGACAACCGTGTCGGGGCCGATCTGTTGATGATGATCTGGACCGCCCTGCGCGCGAACGACATTCACATTCCGTTCCCGCAACGCGAGATTCGGGTTCTGGGCCCGGTTAAAACCTCCTGATTTTTGGGGTTTTGCGGCGCCCTGTCGGGGCGATGGAATTTCTCAAGCGGTACGGTGTTTGTCTTTCTGAGGCCGTGGCGTCGCCACAGGATACATCGTGCCGTCCATTGACCATCCGGGGGATTCCGCAACATGACCGAGACCGCAACGCCGGATACTGGCGCAGTGGCGCCCGCGCCGCGCGAGATCGTCTACCGCCATCGCGTGGTGACCCGGCTGACCCACTGGGTCAACGCGCTGTGTTTCACCTTGCTGCTGATGAGCGGGCTGCAGATTCTCAATGCCCATCCGGCGCTCTACTGGGGCCAGTTCGGCGCCGACAACGACACGGCATTCATCGAATTCTTCGCCGCCCGTCCCGACGGGACAGAGCTCGCGGGATTCACCCGCATCGGTCCCATCACCATTGAGACCACCGGCCTGTTCGGCGTCTCCAGGGATAGTGATGGCGACGTGCGGGTCATTGCCATGCCGGGCTGGGCCACGATCCCGACGAACCGCGACCTGGCCACCGGCCGGCGCTGGCATTTCTTCTTCGCCTGGCTGTTCGTCATCAACGGCCTGGTGTATGTGGCCGGCAGCCTGATCAACGGGCATCTGCGCCGGGACCTGCTGCCCGAACGGCGCGAGCTGCGCCCGCGCCACATTCTGCAAGACATCAAGAACCATGTGCGGTTGAAATTGCCCAAGGGTGACGCGGCCAAGCGCTACAACGTGCTGCAGAAGGTTTCCTATCTGGGAGTCGGCGTGCTTCTGGTCCTGATGATCATGACCGGGCTGACCATGTCGCCAGGGATCAACGCCGTCGCGCCCTGGATGCTCGATTTGTTCGGCGGCCGTCAGTCGGCGCGAACCATTCATTTCCTTGCCGCCAGCGCCACTGTGGCGTTCATCGTGGTGCATCTGGCGATGGTGCTGCTCGCCGGGCCCATCAATGAAATCCGCTCCATGATCACCGGCCGCTTCGTCGTGCCCCCGGAGGACAAGTCATGACCCGCAAACTCCTCACCCGTCGCTCCTTCCTGCATGTCGGGACCACTGCGGCGATCGCCGGGGTTGGCTATGCCGGGTACCGCGCGATGAGTGCGCCCGGGTTCCTGGGCGTTCTGGAATCTGCGGAATACGCGACCCTGAATGCCCAGCGTGCGTTGCTGTCGGGCCAGCCGCTGGCGCGCGAATTCAGCCCGTCTGACATGTCGCCGGTGTTCAAGGCAAACGGGACCACCATGCCCGGCGGCGTGGCGTATCAGGAGTTCCTGGCGAACAATTTCAGCAGCTGGCGACTGCGCGTCGACGGGTTGGTCGCCAACCCGATGAGCCTGTCGATGGCGGATCTCAAACAGCTGCCCCAGCGGACCCAGATCACGCGCCACGACTGCGTTGAGGGCTGGAGCGCGATCGGCAAATGGACCGGCGTGCCGCTCGGTCATATTCTGGAAAAGGCCCAGCTGGCGCCCAATGCCCGCTACGTAATTTTCCACTGCGCCGACGACGTCTATGAGGACAGCGGGCGCTACTATGAAAGCGTTGATCTGTTCGACGCCTTCCATCCCCAGACGATCCTGGCCCACACGATGAACGACCAGGCGCTACCGGTCTCCCATGGTGCGCCCCTGCGCCTGCGGGTCGAGCGTCAGCTCGGCTACAAGCACGCCAAGTATCTGATGCGGATCGAAATCGTCGACAGCTACGCACATGTGGCGCAGGGCAAGGGCGGCTTCTGGGAAGACCGCGGCTACGAGTGGTACGCCGGAATCTAGTCGCAGAAGTCAGAGGCGGGGCTTAGCCGACCCCGCCGAAAGCGACGCCGGACAGCTCGGACATTTCCTTCTTCCACGTCGTCAGATCGTCGACCGTGAAGTCGGCGATATGCTCGTGTCCGCATGCCCGCGCCAGAATCTCGATCAGCTCGACAGCGGCGCCGAAGAAACGCGCGAGGCGTTGGGCAGATTCATCCACGATCAGCCGCGAGACCAGATGCGGCTGTTGGGTCGCGATGCCGACCGGGCAGTTGTTGCTGTGGCACGCGCGCATGCCCAGGCAGCCGATCGCCTGGAGTGCTGAGTTCGAAACGGCGATCGCGTCGGCACCCAGCGCGAGCGCCTTGGCGAAATCGGCCGGTGTGCGCAGGCCACCGGTGATAACGAGCGTGACATCCTTGCGTGCCGCCTGATCGAGATGCCGGCGCGCCCGGGCCAATGCCGGTATCGTCGGCACCGAAATATTGTCGCGGAAGATAAGCGGGGCCGCGCCGGTCCCGCCGCCGCGTCCGTCAAGGATGATGTAGTCGCAGCCGATGTCGAGTGCCGCGTCGATGTCCTTTTCGATGTGCTGGGCCGAGAGCTTGAAGCCGATGGGAATGCCGCCTGTGGCTTCGCGGACTTCTTCGGCGAAGTCCCTGAACTGGGCGCGTTCGGTCCATTCCGGGAAGCGAGCCGGCGAGATAGCAGGCGTGCCCTCTTCGAGGCCGCGGACGGCTGCGATCTTGCCCTTCACCTTGTCGCCGGGGAGATGGCCGCCGGTGCCGGTCTTGGCGCCCTGGCCGCCCTTGAAATGAAAGGCCTGAACGTTGGCCAGCTTCTCCATGGAAAAGCCGAAGCGCCCCGACGCGAGCTCATAGAAGTAGCGCGAATTTTCTTTCTGTTCCTCGGGCAGCACGCCGCCTTCGCCAGAGCAGATGCCGGTACCGGCGAGCTCAGCGCCGCGTGAAAGCGCAACCTTGGCGGGCTCGGACAGGGCGCCGAAGCTCATGTCCGAGACGAAAAGCGGGATATCGAGTTTCAGGGGGCGCTGGGCACCGGGGCCGATCGTGACGTCGGTGCCCACATGAGCCTCATCGAGCAGTGGCGGCGTATCGAGCTGGCCGGTGACGAACTGGATGTCCTCCCAGGTCGGCAGCTGGTCGCGCGGCACGCCCATGGCGGATACGAGGCCGTGATGGCCGGTTTTTTCCAACCCGTTGGCCGCGTATTCCTGGATGCGGCCAACGAAGGGTTCCTCGGGTGCGCCATGGGGGTCCTGATACAGGCCCTGATAGTCGTCCCGGTCATAGGGCTGCGGGTTGTCGGCCTCCCATGCGGCGATCTCGTCGGCGTCGACGCGCACCTCGCCATCTTCGATCCAGGCGCTGAACTTCTCCAACCTTTCGGAATTGGCATAGGCGCTGATGCCTGTGTCGTAGCGGAAGTCCCAGCCGTGCAGGCCACAGATCAAATCCTCGCCCTGGATGCTGCCGTCGGCGAGCAGGGCGCCGCGGTGCAGGCAGCGGCCATACAGGACGGAGACATTCTCGTCATAGCGCACGACGACGAGATCGACCCCGCCGACGAGGGCGTAGGCTGGTTGGCGGTCGGAAAGATCGTCCCATTGGGCAATCGCGGTTTTGTTCATCGCGGAAAAATCCTTCTAGTTCGAACTGGTGTCGCGAAAGCGCGTCGGAATTTCGGTGACCGGCTGAGTTTCCTCACATTCACCCATCCGGTCCACAATACGGCTGTACCAGCGCGCGGCCGGCGCGGCGGTGACGCCGTGCAGGAGCACGCTCAGGAAAACAGTCATCACGACCGTGGCCATGATCACGGACGCTTGAGCCGATTCATTCTCGCCGAGCACCAGCAGGGCGAACAGGATGGAGGCCAGACCGCGCGGTCCGAACCAGCCCAGAAACAGCCAGGTCGGAACGTTGAGGCCGGTGCCGAGCAGGCTGAGGACCACGGGGATCATGCGCACAATTGTCAGGCTGGCAACGGCATAGAGGAACACCGCGACCGTAATATCGCCGATCACCTGGGGCACCATGACGGCGCCGAACAGGAAGAATGTGAGAAGGGTGACAAGTTGGCCTTCCTCCTCGACGAAATCGAACAGGAATTCACACACACCGCGATGCACATTGCCGACGGTCACGCCGGCGACGAAGGCGGCGATGAAGCCGTTGCCGCCGATCAGTTCGGCCAGCGCGAAGGCCGCCAGTGCAACTGCGAGCGCCCCGAGCCCCTGAAACGCCCGGGTCATCCAGCCGGCCGCGGAGGCGCGATCGATCAGGCGCCCACCCACATATCCCACCGCGAGACCCGCGAGCGGACCCAGCGTGACCTGCAGCCCACCGAAGGTGATCCAATCCGACGCGCTCTGCGCCGGGCCCTCGGTGGCCAGGGCGAGGCTGACGAAGACCAGGACCACCGGCAGCGCAATGCCGTCGTTGAGGCCGCTTTCGGCGTTCAGCGTCTGGCGAATGCGGACCGGTACGGCCTTGTTGGTGACGACCGCCTGTCCCAGGGCGGCGTCGGTGGGAGCCAGAATGGCCGCCAGTAATGCGGCTTCGAAAATCGGCAATCCGGGAAATATGACCAGCGCGGCAAGCGCGCCCGCCAGGATTGTCAGGGGCAGGCCGATCAAAAGCATGCGGCTGGGCAAATTGTGATAGCGCCACAGGGTCCGCACATCGATGCGCGCCGCATCCGTGTAGAGCACCAGTACAAGCGTGATTTCGGCAATGAGCTCGATGGCGCGTCCGGAGAAATCGATCTCGACAAAGTGGAGCCCAAGCGGCCCGGCCAAGATGCCAAACGCCACAAACAGCATCGGCGCCGTGAGGATCGAATTACTCAACCGGGCGGAGACGAGACCGAACGCGATCAGCCCGACGGCGAGGACAAGGAATGTCTGGGGTTCCATAGGTGGAGTGCTCTCTCGGGTCGGGGGAACGTGCTTCCAACTATGACGTTCTGGGGCGGCAGAAGGTTACACCGAAACATTGATACGCTGCGTAACCATTCGCGTTAGCGTGGCGTCTAACGAACATGACCCATGATCATATCCAGCCTGCGGGAGCAGAATTGTGACTCAAGATGATGAAACGTCGGCACTGACATGGCACCGGGTGTCGGGGACGAACGATCTGTCGGAAGGGCGGGTCAAGACGGTCACCGCCGGAACACGCACGCTCGCGCTGACCCATTATCAGGGCCATTACGCGGCGATGGACAATCACTGCCCGCATCAGGGCGGGCCGCTGGGCGAGGGGTCGATTGAGGGCTGCTGGCTGCGCTGCCCCTGGCATGGCTGGGACTTTGATCCCCTGACCGGCAAGCCGCCGGGTGGGCATGAGGATTCGGGCCAGGAGATGTTCCCGGTCGAAGCCCGGGACGACGGCATCTATGTCGGCCTTCCCGCCGAGGCGGATCACGACCAGACGGTGACCGACGTGATGGCCGAGACCATGGTCAATTGGGGTGTGCGCCGGGTGTTCGGCATGGTCGGTCATTCGAATTTGGGGCTTGCCGATGCACTGCGCCGGCGCGAAGTGGCCGGCGACCTCACCTTCATCGGGGTGCGCCATGAAGGCGCGGCGTCCTTCGCCTGTTCGGGCTATGCCAAGCTGACGGGCCAACCTGCGGCCTGTCTGTCGATCGCTGGCCCGGGCGCGACCAACCTGATGACCGGTTTGTGGGACGCCAAGGTCGACCGCGCGCCTGTCCTGGCGCTGACGGGCCAGGTCGATGTCCAGGTGTTCGGGCCGGGTGCCTTCCAGGAAATCGATCTCGCGGCCGCCTTCGCGCCGGTCGCGGCATTCAGCCAGACGGTGCTGCACACGTCGCGCCATGCCGAGCTGATGACCCTGGCTTGTAAGACCGCGCTGGTCGAACGTGATGTGGCGCATCTGATTTTCCCCGACGATGTGCAGACCCTGGCGGCGGGTGATGCCAAGCCTTCGGGGCCGGCGGGACGCGTGTCCCCGGCCACGATCACACCGCCGGCCGAAACCCTCGACCAGGCCGTGGCACAGATCGCTGCTTCCAGTCGGCCGATGATCATCGTCGGCTACGGCGCGCGTGACGCTATGGACCAGATCGTCGAACTGGCCGAACGGTTGAACGCACCCGTGCTCACGACCTTCAAGGCGAAGGGCCAGATCGAAGACGATCATCGGCTCGCCGCGGGCGTGCTGGGACGCTCGGGAACGCCGGTCGCCAGCTGGTTCATGAACGAATGCGACCTGATCGTCACCTTCGGGGCGTCGTTCTCGAATCACACCGGGATCGACCGGTCCAAGCCGATCATCCAGATCGACTTCGACCGGATGTCCCTGGGCAAGTTCCATCCCGTCGACGTGCCGGTCTGGGGCGAGGTGGGCACGACCGCCGCGCTGCTGCTGGACCGTTTGCCCGCGCTGGCGGGCTGGGTCGACCAGACGCCGGAAGTGGCCGAACGCAGCCGACTTTGGCTGGAGGAGAAGGCCTCGCGTGTCGTCGACGATCTGGGCCACGGCATTTCCTCGGCGGCGATCTTTCACGCGGTCTCACAACGCGTGCCGGACGACGCGATCATCGCGGTCGATGTGGGCAACAACACCTATTCGTTCGGCCGCTATTTCGAATGCCGCCGCCAGTCGATCCTGATGTCGGGCTATCTGGGCTCGATCGGGTTTTCGTTTCCCGCCGCGATGGGTGCCTGGGCGGCGACCCAGGACTTCGAGGAACAGAAGGGTCGCAAGGTAATCTCGATCAGCGGTGATGGCGGCTTCGGCCAGTATATGGGCGATTTCAACACCGCCGTGAAGTACGGCATGGACATCACCCACATCCTTTTGAACAATGGCCAGTTGGGAAAGATTTCCAAGGAACAGCAGGCTGGTGAGTGGGAAGTCTGGCAGACCTCGCTGCACAATCCGAGCTTCGCGGCCTATGCGAAGCTTTGCGGTGGGTTCGGGCAGAAGGTGACTGATGTCGGCCAGCTGGAAGCTGCGATTCAGGCGGGGCTCGACCATGATGGCCCGGCGATCATCGAGATCATGGCTGACGCCCAGTTGATTTAGCGGCGCGCTCCGTTTCGGCGATGAGTTGTGCTTTTTCAGGAGTTTCACGATGAGCAGTGCGGATTGGCAAGAACTTGGTGCGGTGGCACCGACGACGCTGGGAGGCGCGCGCGATGCCGCCCATGGCGCGGCGCAATGGCCGAGCCGGGCGGCGCGTGCGGCCCTTCCGGCCGCCGAAGACGACAGCCATTCGAACCTCGGCTGGGACGGTGCGACCTGTTTATTGCGCAGTCACGATCTCGGCGCGGGGCATCGGGTCGGGTTTTCAATTGCGCGTTTTGCACTCGTGCACATGACCGAGACCGGTGTCATCGACGAATTTGCGCTTTCGGGTCGAGGCCAGGGTGACATCATCGGCTGGCTGTCGGGCATTCCCGCGGTCGCGGGCGGAGACACGTCCTGGCTGGACCGGGCGCTGCCCTATGAGCTGCCGTCAGCTGTTGCCGCCGAATCGAATGATATGCCGGATTCCGGGGCGCTGGCCGAGCTCGAGCGCTGGTATGCCAATGCCGCCGGGCTGCTCGAGGAGATTGCTACCGCAGATCCAGGCCCATCGGATGTGCGTTGCTGGCCGCATCATTTCGATATCGCCACCCTGATCACGTTGGCGGGCGCGGGCGAAGAGGCCACGACCATCGGCGCCGGCATGTCGCCCGGCGACGGATCCTATCCCGACCCCTATCTGTATGTGACGCCCTGGCCGTACCCGCCAGCCGATGCGCTGCCGGATTTACCGACCATTGGTCATTGGCACACGGATGGGTTCGTCGGGGCGATCGTCACGGCGGCGCGAATCGTGGAGGTTCCCGATCAGGGAGCCGCCGTTCGGGGTTTTCTGCATGATGCCATTGCGGCGTGCCGCGCGGTACAGGTCGGCAGCTAGGCTTTGCTCGAACGGGCGTCCAGGATCGCGGCCACCAGATCGTGGGGCATGTCGTCGGGTACGGGCGCGTCACCTTGTGCGAATGCCGTGCGCCCGAGTTCGATGGTGTTCCGATATGCCTTCAGATAGGCGCGGCAGTCCTGGCAAATCTTTAGGTGCATGTCGAAAATCTGGCGCTGGGCAGCGGGAAGTTCACCCTCGAAATACTCGGCGATGAAACCCTCGAACTCGTCGCAGGTGATGTGGCCCGGCATGGCCTTGAGCATCGCGCCCTTCGCCAATCTGCTGATCTTATCAATCATTGTTCTTCCTTCCGCGCGAGGATGGGTTCGAGCAGCACCTTGAGCGCCGAGCGGGCCCGGTGGAGCCGGGTTTTGATTGCCCCTTCACTTGTCTCCAGGAGTTCGGCGGTTTCCCGCACGCTGAACTCCTCGATGTCGCGCAACAGCAGGACAATCCGGTAGCTCTCGGGTAGCTGTTCGATGGCGTCGCGCACCACGGTGCCCACCTTGGTTTTGTCGATCACCTCTTCGAGGGAAAGATAATCGTCCTCGGGCAATTCGATGCGGCAGCCCATCATGTCGAAGTTGGGTATCAGGGGTTCGATGGACTGTTCGGGGCGTCGCGCGCGGCGCCGGAGCTGCGACAGGGCGCTGTTGACCACGATCCGGTGCAGCCAGGTCGAGAGCTTCGACCGGCCCTCGAATTTCTCGATCTTGCCGGCGGCGGAGATCAGCGCGTCCTGCACGCAGTCGCGCGCGTCTTCCTCGTTGCCAAGAATCCGGCGGGCGACGGCGAGCATGGGGCCGCCGTATCGCGTCACGAGGTCGGTGAACGCAGCTTCTTCGCCGGCGCAAAGGCCGTCGAGCAAAGCCCGCTCTGCCTCATCTGCGGGCCCGGCGTCGGTGTTTCGGTTTCCGGAGGTGCCCGTTCCGTCCAAGTTGATCTCCTGACCAAGGGGCGCAAGCCGCCCGTGCCGCGAGTTTAGGTCTTATTTATCGTTGAATGCCAACCGGTTCACGCCGCCGCAGGGTCATGAACGCCTCGGCGGCCGCGAAACCGACGGTGTTGCCGCGCATCCGGGCGAGCCGTTCGACGGCCTGGGGCGAGCGCGCATGAGGTTCGTCACGCATCTCGAAATCATAGGCCGCGATCGCGTCGAGCTTTGCCGCCAGCACCGGGGTGATCTCGACGAAACTGTCGGGTGCAAACGCGCCGTCGGCGGCGGGTGCCCAGTCGGTCGAGGACAGGATTTCGTAGGCGAGCAATGAACGTATCGGCGATCCCGGGAGCGGGCGGGCCGCGGTGATGGCTGCCTGATAGGTCTTCTTATGGTCTGCGTGCAGGCTGTTGCCGAAGGGGACATAGACGTCCTGCGGGGCGCTGTCCCGGAGGGCCGCCTCAATCGGTCCCATGATTTCGCCCAGGGGCAACATGTCGCCGCGGTTTTCCGGAAATCCCAGATATTGGGGCGTTCCATAGCCGAGGATGTCGGCCGCCGCCTGCGCGCTGTCGCGTCGTTTGGCGTCGTGATCCCTGCCGTCGCCAAACACGACCAGGACATCCACGCGGCGCCCGGCCGCGGCGGCTAGCGCCGCGATACCGCCGCATCCCACCACCTCGTCGAGCGCATGTGGCGCGACAATGAGGACGCTTTCATGCGGCGTGTTCTGGTCGTTCATGGCCCCGGTTTCTCCTGCGGCGTGGCGATCGTCACGATATATGCCGTTCTCCGGGTATCTGTCGAATACCGGTCGCGCATATTCCGCCGGATTGATGTCGGTCAAGGACGCGCGGCGGCCAACGGTTTACAGGTTGTCCTGCATTATAGGAGGTCAGCGATGCCTGACATCATGCAGGTTTTGGCGGATGATCACGCAAATATGCGTGCGCTGATGCTGTTGCTCGAGACCGAGGTCGACAAGATCGCCGATGGCGGTCATGCAGACGTCGATACGATATCGGCGATCTCTGAGTACATGCTCGAATATCCAGACCGGTTCCACCATCCCGTTGAAGATATGATTATCGAGGGTCTGCGGGCGGCGGGTGCTGTCCCGTCATCGTCGGTTGCCGCGCTGGAAACCGAGCATGCAAGAATTTCACGGTTGGCCGATGATCTCCATGAAGCTGCCGTGGCAATCGCGGCCGAACAACCGATGCGTCGCGACCTGTTCGTCGAATGTGCCCGGCGATACATCACGTCGCTTCGCCGTCATATGGATATCGAGGACGCAGACCTTTTCCCACGCGCCGAAGAGGTTCTCAGTGTCGAGGATCGCGCAAAGATCTCGGCGCGAATGGTGGATTTTGAGGATCCCCTGTTCGGGGCCGCCACGCGCGATCGTTATCGCGCGCTGAGCGAGACTCTTCTGGCGGGATAGCGGGTCGTATAATTGGCGCGCCGCTGACCGGGGCGTGACTTCACACGCTATGTGCTTGGGGCAGGATGTTTGCGTCGGCGTCGTGGTGAACGCCGTCGCGCAGGCAGAAGGCCGGTTGCAGCATCCGCTGGCCCCTCAGTTCGACACCGCCATTGTCGCGGAACGTGAAGGCGCCGGTCAGGTCGTCGAGGACAGTGATGTCCGCGCTGCGCCCCACGGCGAGCGCGCCGAGATTGTCCCGCTCACCAATCATCTCAGCGGCATTGCTTGTCACCATTGCGGCGACGTCGATCAGGTCGAAGCCAAGCGCGAACATCTCGCTCATGGCAAAGGCGAGGCTGAATTGTTGCTGCCCGGCAAAGGCATGCATCTCGTCATCGGGGTGTGTGTCGGGGGCCCCGGGCGGTGCGGGGGCTTGAGTGTTGTAGCCATGCATGTCCGCGCCGAGCGTGTGCGGTGTGATGCCGACGTCGAGCGCGCGCCGCGCGATATCGATGCTGAAGTGGGAGCCGTGACCGACATCGATGCGTAAACCGCGATCGAGGGCCTCCGAAACGATCGGATGCACGTTGCCCGCGGTGTCGACAAATCCGCCGGGATGACGGGTGAAGGGATGGGCGAGAATATCCCCCGGTGAGAGCAGGGGTATGACGTTACGCAGGATCTCGTCCACATCATAGGCGACCGTCGCCCGATCGGGGCGCTGCCAGAGTTGGCCGAAATGGATATAGAGCGGCATGTCGATGGCCCGCGCGATGTCGACGCCGAGGCGGAGCACATCTGTTCCCCAGCGTTCGAAACCGCCGATTTCCGCATGTGCCTTGACGCCCCTGACCAGTGCGGGGTTCGCCGTGGCCACGCGGATTGTGGCATCGACGTCGACCCCGGCAGGGCTGTACAGGTCGGGATAGTAATGGCCTTCCAGACCGCCGCCGACGTAGGCGGAAATAAACGAAAGCACCCGTGTGTCTGCTGGCCGGACGATAAAATTGTCGAACCCCGGAAAAGTCATGCAGCTGGCGCCGCCCTGGTCGACGACCGTTGTCACGCCCGATTGCACACCGACCAGATCCGGGTTCAGGCCAAACCGGCTCGAGACAAACTCATAGACATGGGCGTGGGTATCGATCAGGCCGGGCAGTACCAATTGGCCTCTGACATCGACGATTTTATGTGCCGCCGAAACCGGTAGATCGCGGCCGATCTCGGTGATCAGTCAATTGCGGACCGCCACATCACAGATCGTGTCGAGGCCGGATGCGGGATCGACCACGCGACCGCCGGCAAGGATGAGATCGTGTTCGGGCGCGTTCATGGAATGGGTGTCTCCGGTTGCTGGTTAATGTTCGTCTCCCGCGAACATCTAGCAATCGCCGTACCAATTTCTCCTTTCGACGCCAGGACGCGACCATGGCCGCGTTGTCGAATTTGCGCGCGTCCGGCGCGGCCCGGCGGGTGCCTTCGGATTGTTCAGTTGATGCGCCGCTGATCAATCGCTGGGCAGTTCCGATGATCTGGGTTTCGGGCGGCGTTCAAGAAACCCAGCGATTCCGGGCGATCGTGCGCCCGCCAAACTTGGCAACCATCTTGCAATTCATTTGTCACAGACCCGCGTTGTCCGTCTTGGGCGCGTGAAACCAAACAATCGGTCGCCAGCGTGGCGCGCGCATCCCGATGCACCGTCGGAACGGCGATTTCTGACAGAGGAGTTTGAGTATGAAGAGGCGTGATTTCCTGAAAACGTCCAGCCTTCTGATGGGCGCCGGAGTGCTGCCCTTGCTGAAGCATGTGCCGGCGTATGCGGCGGGTCATGAGGACACGATTGTTGTCGTACTCGCCAACGGTCCCAACAGCATGGACATCCATCGCAAGGGCACGAACCGTCCGAGCTATGCGATCGCGGTGAACCTGTATGACCGGCTGGTCGGCTATGGCTCCAAGACGCTGGCCAACGGCACGACCATGTATGATTTCGAGACCATCGAGCCCGAGCTCGCGGAGAGCTGGGAACTGGCGACCGACGGCATGTCGGTGACGTTCAAGCTGCGCGCCGATGCGACCTTCCACGATGGCTCACCGGTCACGGCTGAGGATGTGAAGTGGTCGTTTGACCGCGCCGTTTCCGTGGGTGGTTTCCCGACCGTCCAGATGAAGGCGGGCTCGCTGTTGAAGCCCGAGCAGTTCACGGCGGTCGATGCGCAAACCTTCAAGATCGACTTCATCGAGAAATCGAAACTCACCATCCCCGATCTCGGCGTTCCCGTGCCGATCATCATCAACGCCAAGGAAGCCAAGAAGCACGCGACCGCGGATGATCCCTGGGCGTCCGAGTATCTGCACCGCACGCCGCTCGGCGGCGGCGCGTTCAAGCTCGAGCGCTGGGATCCGGGCCAGCAGGTCGTCTACACGCGTTTCGACGATTGGAAGAGCGGGCCCCTGCCTGGCGCCAGGCGCGTGATCATTCGCGAGGTGCCGTCGGCATCGACCCGGCGTGCATTGCTCGAGAAGGGTGATGCCGATGTGTCCCTCGATCTGCCGGCCAAGGACTTCCGCGAACTGGCGGATTCCGGGAAGGTTTCCGTCCAGGGCGCGCCGATCGAGAATTCGATGTCGGCGTTGGGCCTGAACATGAATTTCGAGCCGTTCCAGAAGAAGCTGGTCCGTCAGGCCGTCGCCTACGCCATTCCCTATGACGATATCTTCGAGGTCGCCGCGTTCGGCCGCGGTGTAAAGATGAATGGTGGCACTTCGTTCAAGCCGACAACGACGGAATGGCCGCAGCCGTTCCCCTATGACACCGACTATGACAAGGCCAGGGAACTCCTTGCCGAGGCGGGCTACAAGGATGGGTTCGAAGTGCCCTTGTCATTCAACCTTGGTCTGGCTGACTGGTCGGAGCCGGCGGCTTTGCTGGTACAGGAAGGATTGGCGCGGGTCGGTATCAAGTCCACGCTGGACAAGATCCCCGGTGCCAACTGGCGGACCAAGGCGCTGGTCGAGAAGTCTCTGCCGCTGCATCTGAAGAACTTCGGCGGCTGGCTGAACTACGCGGATTACTACTTCTTCTGGGTGTACCAGCATGGCCACCTGTTCAATTCGATGAACTACAAGAACGATGAGATTGAGGCGCTGGTGAACAGCACCCTCAAGCTCGAAGTGAGTGATCCGGCCTACAAGCCGAACGTGTTGCGCATGATCGAAATTGCCTTCGACGAGGTGCCGTTGATTCCGTTCTATCAGCCCTTCCTCGACGTCGCGACGCAGAAGAATGTGACGGGTTACGAGTACTGGTTCCACCGCCAGCTTGATGCTCGCGCCCTGGCCAAGAAAAGCTAGGGGCGGACACGTCCATGGGCGGGACCGGAAAATTGAGTCTGATCGGGCGACGGCTGCTGCAAGCAGTCCCGTCCCTGATCGGGATCGTCATCGTGACATTCGTGCTCACGCGCGCGTTGCCCGGTGATCCCGCAGCCTATTTTGCCGGTCCCGCCGCAGACGAACAATCAATCGCCGAGATCCGGACGGCTCTGGGGTTGGACCGGAGCCTGCCGGCGCAGTTCTGGGCCTATGTCGTAGATCTTTCCCAGGGCGATCTCGGGGTGTCCATTTCAACGGGTCGGCCCGTCGTTGAGGAAATCTTCGAGCGGCTCCCGGCGTCGCTGGAGCTGACGCTCATGGGCTTGCTGTTGGCCATTGCGATCGCCCTGCCGCTTGGCATCCTGGCGGCGACGCGGCCGAACTCGTGGATCGATCATCTCTGTAGGGTTGTGGTGACGGCAGGTGTGTCGCTGCCGGTCTTCTTCACCGGCCTGTTCTTTGTCTACATTTTCTATTTCGTCGTCGACGTGGTGCCGTCACCGATCGGCAGACTGGATATCTTCTCTCTGGCGCCGCCCAGGGTGACCGGCTTCTATCTCATCGACAGCCTTCTGGTGGGTGACTTCGAAACTTTCAGGTCGGCGCTCGCCCAGCTCGCGCTCCCGGCCATCACCATGGCCATGTTCGTGCTGGCGCCGCTCGCGCGGATGACGCGCGGGTCGATGCTGCAGGTGCTCGGTGGCGAGTTCATTCGCACCGCAAATGCCAACGGGCTGGAACGCCGGACGATCCTCTACACCTATGCGTTTCGCAACGCGTTGCTGCCAATTCTGACCACCCTCGGCATGGTCTTTTCGTTCATGCTCGGGGCGAATGTGCTGGTCGAGAAGGTGTTCGCTTGGCCGGGCATCGGTTCGTTCGCGGTCAACGCACTGGTCGTTTCGGACTTCCCCGCAGTGCAGGGCTTTGTCCTTTCCATGGCGATTCTGTTCGTGATGCTCAATCTCGCCATCGACGTTCTTTACACATTGATTGACCCGCGGGTCGGGATCGAAGGTTGAGATGACCGCCACCCCCATCGAGACGCGCGAATCCGTCGCGGGCGAATGGATTCGACATTTCCGCTACGTCATGGCGGAAAACCCGGTCACGCTGTTTGCGTTCTGCCTGTTCCTGATGCTGGTCGTTTTTGCGGTGTTCGGCCCGGCGATCACACCTTATGACCCGCTGACCAGCGATACGGGGAACGCGTTGCAGCCGCCGTCCTGGTCGCATTGGTTCGGGACCGATAATCTCGGCCGCGATGTGCTCAGCCGTGTGATTGTCGCGACGCGTCTCGACCTGCTCATCGCCGTCACCGCCGTCGCCATTTCGTTTGCGATCGGCAGTGTGCTCGGCAGCCTTGCCGGTTACTACGGCGGCTGGACTGATCGGGTGGTCGGCCGTTTCACCGACACGATCATGGCCTTTCCGCTGTTTGTGCTGGCGATGGGCATCGTGGCGGCGCTGGGAAACACGGTCGAGAACATTGTCTACGCCACGGCGATCATCAACCTGCCATTCTACGTCCGGGTGGCGCGTGCGGAGGTCAATGTGCGCCGCCATGCGGGTTTCGTGGCGGCCGCGAAGCTGGCCGGAAATTCAGATGCGCGCCTCCTGATGTTCCATCTCTATCCCAACATCCTGCCGCCTTTGATGGTCCAGGTGTCGCTCAATCTCGGCTGGGCGATCCTGAATGCGGCCGGCCTGTCTTTCATCGGGCTGGGCGTGCGGCCGCCGACGCCTGAATGGGGAATCATGGTCGCGGAGGGGGCGACCTATATCGTCTCGGGCGAATGGTGGCTGGCCCTGTTCCCGGGGGCAGCGCTGATGCTCGCGGTCTTCTGTTTCAATCTTCTGGGGGACGGTCTGCGTGATTTGATCGACCCGCAACGCCGAACATGAGCGAACCGATGCCAATCCCATTGCTTGCCGTTGAGGATCTCACGGTTGAATTTCGGACCCGCGACGGTGTTGTCACCGCGCTGAAGTCGGTCGGACTCGATGTCGGCAAGGGCGAGACCCTGGGCGTGGTGGGGGAAAGCGGTTCGGGAAAGTCTGTCACGGCCTACTCGGTCATGGGAATTCTCGATCGGGCCGGCAAGGTGACGGGCGGTTCGGCTATTTTTGGCGGCTTCGAGATGATCGGCGCGCGGGAGAAGGATCTGCGGGAGCTGCGTGGTCGCGAGGCTTCGATGATCTTTCAGAGCCCGCGGACCGCGCTCAACCCAATTCGTGCCGTAGGGCATCAGATCGAGGATGTGCTGCGTCGCCACACGCTGATCCGCCGCGACGTGTTGCAGGCGAAGGCCGTCGAGCTGCTGGCGCAAGTCAGAATCGCGGACCCGGACAAACGCTACTGGTCCTATCCGTTCGAGCTGTCGGGGGGCATGTGCCAGCGGGTGATGATCGCCATTGCGCTGGCCTGCGAGCCGGCGTTGCTCATCGCCGATGAGCCGACGACGGGCCTCGACGTGACCACGCAAAAGGCGACGATGGACCTGATCCAGGAGCTCGCGAAGGCACGCGGCATGGCAACGATCCTGATCACCCATGATCTCGGTCTGGCGGCGCAGTATTGCGACCGAATCGTCGTGATGCAGCATGGCGAGGTGATCGAGAGCGCATCCACCGACGCGCTGTTTCACGACCCGCAACACCCCTATACCAAACGCCTGATCCGGGCGACGCCGCGTCGTGATTCCACCCTCCCGGATCTGAGCCAGGCCGCCGAGGACGCGGCTGCCGCCGCCGAATCCAAGGTCGAACGACTGTTGCCCCAGGGCGGGGTGAAAGCCGCGCCGCTCCTCGAAGTGCGGGCCCTGGTCAAGGAGTTTCCGGTTTTGCGCGGCGGCGAATCTGCCAAGAAGATGGGGGGAATATGGCCCTTTACCAAACGCGGTCCGGCGCCAATGTTCCGCGCCGTGGACGGGATCGAATTCTCCATCGATGCGGGAGAATCGGTGGGTCTGGTCGGCGAATCCGGCTGCGGAAAATCCACCACGTCGAGCATGATCATGCGCCTGCTCTCGCAAAGCGCGGGCGAGATCATCTTCGACGGTCATCCCATCAGTGACATCCCGGTCGGCAAATTTGCGCGCCACTCTTTGCGCGCCGATATCCAGATGGTGTTCCAGGATCCGACCGAGAGTCTGAACCCGCGCTTCAAGGCGTTTGATGCGATCGCGGAACCTTTGCGGCGATTGGGCCGCAAAAGAGATCGGGAGACCCTCGACGGAGAAGTGCGCCAGCTGGCTGAGATGGTCGGCTTGCCCGACCATTTGCTAACCCGTTTCCCGCATCAATTGTCGGGTGGGCAGAAGGCGCGTGTCGGTATTGCACGGGCGATCGCCCTCCGGCCCAAGCTGCTGGTGCTGGATGAGCCGACGTCTGCACTGGATGTTTCTGTGCAGGCTGTCGTGCTGAATTTACTCGATGGGCTGCGGCGGCAACTGGGCATGACCTATCTGTTTGTCAGTCATGACCTGAACGTCGTGCGGCTTCTTTGTGATCGGGTGATCGTGATGAACAAGGGGCGCATCGTGGAATCGGGAAAGGCAGAAGATGTCCTGAACCGGCCGCAGGACGCCTATACGAAGGCCCTTATCGGGGCGATTCCGCACTTCGATCCGCGCCGCACATCTGGCGGGACGGTCGCGATTTAGCGATGCGATGCCGGTCTTCTGGTCGGAATTTTGTCCGCCATTCTATGGCTTTCCGGCGCGCATGATTGCGCCAGCGCCGATCAGGGTGATGATGGTGCCCACGAGGACGACCAAATAGCTCTGAAGGCCCATCACGATAACTTCGGCGCCCTGCCAGATCAGGTCGTGCAGGTAGCCATAGTTGACGATCATCAGTCCGAGAATCACGACAATCAGTCCGGTGGTCGCATTCAGTCGCATTGTGGAATTCCTTTCGTACTTTGAGGTTTTCCAAGACCTGATGATCGCGGTTGTCGGTGACGCCGGCATTGATGTGTCTCAAGCAGGAACTTCGCCTGGGTTATGCGCCTCGGCTTCAGCGCGCGGGCTTATGCGCCCGAAAAGACGAAGCGCGAGAATGTCAGGGCGACGATCGTCACCACGAAAATGCCAATTCCATTCAAGATCAGGCCAGCACGGATCATGTGACCCATGCTGACGGCGCCTGTGCCGAACACGATTGCGTTCGGGGGTGTCGCCACCGGCAGCATGAAACCGAGGGTGGCGAACAACGCGACGGACAGGGTCAGCAATTGGGGGGAGGTGCCGGTTAACACCGCGGCGGCCCCGGCGATGGGCAACAGCACCGCCGCCATCGCCGTGTTGCTCGCCAGTTCCCCGACGAAGACGACGAAGATACCGACCAGGAGGAGCAAAGGGAAAACCGGTATACCCTCGAGGGCCGCTATCCCGCCACCTATCCAGCTGTCGAGATCGGACGTGCTGATGGCGTTTGCGAGCGCCAGTCCGCCGCCGAACAGGATCAGCACATCCCAGCGAATTTCTGTGGCCTCCGACCACGAAAGCAGGAACCGGCCGCGCCCGAGATCGACGGGTATGGCAAAGGCCAGGATCGCGGCGATGACGGCGATCCCGGCGTCCGTAATCGCGATGCCGGGGACGAGGCTGTCGATCAGTGGGCGTGTGATCCACGCCATTGCGGTCATCAGTATCAGGATCGCAACGCGGCGTTCGCCTTTGGTTATGGGCCCGATTGGCGCTGCGGCATCTGACCAGGAACCACCGGACGGGGTGATGCTGTTCCTGGGGATGCGAAATGCGATCCGCGTCAGGACCAACCAGGTCAACGGCAGCATGATGAGAACCATCGGCACACCGACCGACATCCAGCGCGCGAAGCCGATCTCGATTCCGTGGGCCGCGCTCATGTAGCCAGCGAACAATGCATTGGGCGGGGTGCCAATCAGCGTCGCCATGCCGCCGATCGTCGCGGCGTAGGCAATGCCGAGCATCAAGGCCGGCGCGAAGTCATTCGTCGTTCGGCCGCCCGTGCGGACGCTGGCGGACAAGATGGAATGTCCGATGGGCAGCATCACCATCGCGCTTGCCGTGTTGCTCACCCACATGCTGAGAAATGCCGTGACGACCATGCAGGCGCCGATGATCAGCCGTGGGTCGGTGCCGATATGCCCGACGACCCCATGCGCAATCCGGCGATCCAGGGACCAGACATGCATGGCGCGTGCGAGAATGAATCCCCCCAAGAACAAAAAGATGAGCGGGTGGGCATAGCCGGTGGCCGTGTCTGCCATGCTGGCGATGCCGAGGATGGGGAAGCACGCCAGGGGGAGGAGCGCGGTCACGGCCAGCGGCATCGCTTCGCTCATCCACCAGATGGCCATCCACACGACGATGATCGCGGTGCGCCACCCCTGGGCAGACAGCCCATCGGGCGGGGGCATCAACAGCATCACCAGAGCGAAGAGGGGCCCGAGAAGCAGCCCGATCAGGCGCGTGCGCGACATGGTTTCCTGGACTTTCGTTTGACGGCGGGAGCGGTTGTCAGGACATTTCGTCCGGCATCTCGGATTGATCCGCCGGCCGCGGCGCCTGTGCGGATTTGACCGCCTTGGGTCCGAGGCAGGCTGCCACCTCGGAACGATCGAGCGTTTCCCTGGTTTCCAGTTCGCGAATCAGACGTTCGATATGTGGGCTGTGGTCGTTGATTGTGGCACGTGCCAGTGCCTCGGCGTCGAGCAGAATGCGGTGCACCGCCTCATCGGCAGACTTCGCTGTCGCTTCGGAGAAATGCCGGGGCAGGGCGATTTCCCGGCCCAGGAACGGTTGTTCATCGCTGTCGCGCACGTCGACCGGGCCGACTTCCTCGGACATACCCCAGCGGCCGACCATCGCCCGGGCGATCTGGGTGGCGACCCGGATATCCTCATCGGCGCCCGAGCTCAGGCTTTCGAGGAAGCATTGTTCCGACGTCCGGCCTGCAAGGGTCACCGCGAGACGGGCCTGAAGATAGGCTTCGGGCAGGGTGTGGCGCTCGAGTTCCGGCAGTTGATAGGTGCTGCCGAGCGAGCGGCCGCGCGGGATGATGGTGACTTTGTGGATCGGATCGGTGTCGGGCAGATAGTAGGCAACCGCGGTATGTCCGGCCTCGTGAATCGCCAGGCGGTGACGTTCGTCTTCGTGGATGGCCATCGTGCGCAGCGTTCCCATCATGATCCGGTCACGCATCTCGTCGAAATGTCGGGCGGTGACCTCGCCGACATTTTCCCGTGCGGCGGCCATCGCGGCCTCGTTGACCAAATTCTTGAGGTCGGCCCCGGAAAAACCTGGCACGCCCATGGCGATAGTCTCGAGGTCGACGTCACCGGCCAGCGGGACATTTCGACAATGGACCTTGAGGATTTCTTCCCGGTCGGCAACGTCGGGCAGCTCCAGCGTGATGTGCCGGTCGAAGCGGCCGGGACGAAGCAATGCCGGATCGAGGACATCCGGCCGGTTGGTGGCGGCCAGGACCACGACCGCTTCGTGCCCCTCGAAGCCGTCCATTTCGGCGAGAATCTGGTTGAGTGTTTGTTCACGCTCGTCATGGCCGCCGCCGAACCCCGCGCCCCGGACGCGGCCAATACTGTCGAGTTCATCGATGAAGATGATCGCCGGTGCGGCCTTTTTGGCATCGTCGAAGAGCTTGCGGACACGGCTGGCGCCGACTCCGACGAAGATCTCGATAAACTCAGATGCGGACAGGTGGAAAAAGGCGACCTGGGCTTCGCCTGCCAGTGCGCGCGCCAGCAGAGTCTTGCCGGTGCCGGGTGCGCCCTCAAGCAGGATTCCGTGGGGCACCGCGGCGCCGACCCGGGCATATCGTTCGGGTGTCCGCAGGAATTCGAGGATTTCGGCGAGTTCGCGTTTGGCGTTTTCCTGTCCCGCGAAATCGTCAAATGTAACGTTTGGGATCGATTGCTGTTCGACCTCATGGGTTCGACCGCGCAGGAAGCTGTTGATGTCTCGTCCGCCGCCGCCGAGGCCGCCCGTCATCCCGCCGGACATGCGCCGCCAGATCACGAACCAGAACCCGATGATCAGCAGGATTGGCGCCATCGACAGCAGGATGTCCATGAGACCGGTTTTGGCCGGCTTGGAATGGATGTCGACATTATGCTCTTCGAGAAGCGGGAAGAGCGCGGGATCCTCAATGGGCGGCAACTGGACACGAATGCGCGCGGCTTCGATGCCCTGCACATTCGTCTGCGGTTCGACGAGCAGCGCCACGAGCGCGATATCTTGGAACTGTACCGAACGAACCTGCCCCTCCGCGACGAAGGACTTGAAGCGTGAGTAACTCACCTCGGACGTCTCGGGCCCTTGGGACGACTGCCAGATGGTTGTGAAAAGCACCATCGTTACGGCGAAGACGAGGAACCATGAAATCAGTCTGGGTCCGCGCGGTGTGGTTTTGGGGTTCTGGTCTGTCATGTTTCACCCGCTGTCTGGCTCAGCCATGTTGCGACATGGTCCCAGAGGCGGTCCTTGCCAGCGTCGGCATATCGATATCGGGCACGGACGGCGGGTCGCGAGAGGCCGAGGTCGCTCGCCATATCGATCGGCGTGCCGACAATGACGATGTCGGCACCACTCGCCTCGATGGTTGCGACCAGCGCCCGGCGCTGGGTGTCGCTATAGCCCATCGCCGGCAGCACGGGGCCGATATGGGGGAAGGCATCGAACACCTCTCGAATCCCCGGTGCGGCGTAGGGACGAGGATCGATGATCTCGGCCGCGCCCGCAGCCTGGGCTGCGACAAAACCCGCACCGGTCGCCGCGCCGCCATGGGTAATTGTGGGGCCGTCCTCAACGATCAGCACGCGTTTGCCTTTGGCCGCGATCGGATCGTCGAGAGTTACCGGGGACATCGCCTGAATGATTGGTGCCCGGGGGTTAATTCGCGCGATGCCTTCGGACATCTTCGCAATGTCGGCGGGTTGGGCGCTGTCGGTCTTGGCAATGACGACGATATCGGCGGTTCGAAGATTGACCTCTCCCGGCCAGTAACGCGTCTCGTGGCCCGGGCGCAGTGCATCGGCAAGGACGATGTGAAGATCGGGCCGGATGAACGGGGTATCGTTGTTGCCGCCATCCCAAAGAATGATGTCTGCGTCCGCTTCGGCCACCGTCAGGATGCGTGCATAGTCGACGCCGGCGAACACGGAATGCCCGGCTTCGAGATAGGGCTCATACTCCTCGCGTTCCTCAAGCGTGCATTCGGCGGTGTCCAGATCCTCGATCCTGTCGAAACGCTGCACGGCCTGCGCAGCCAGGTCTCCATAGGGCATCGGGTGGCGAATCACACCGACCCGGAGTCCCGCGCGCGTCAGCTCTTCTGCGAGGTATCGGCTGGTCTGGGATTTTCCGCAGCCGGTGCGAACGGCGGACACGGCGATGACAGGACGATGGCTGGTCAGCATCGTTTGGTTCGGTCCCAGGAATGCGAATTCACAACCACATGCTGCTGCCCGGGATCCGGCGTGCATCACATCCCCATAGGGAACATCGCTGTAGGCGAAGATGACGGTATCGACGTTCTTGTTCCGGCAGATGGCCTCAAGGTCATTCTCTGCCACGATCGGGATGCCGTCGGGATAGAGCTTTCCGGCGAGTGTGGGCGGATAGAGGCGCTCGTCGATGCCGGGAATCTGGGTCGCCGTGAAGGCGACGACCTCGCAACCCGGGTCGTTGCGATACACCATATTGAAGTTATGAAAGTCGCGGCCGGCCGCACCCATGATGACAATTTTCCGACGGTCATTGTTCATGCCATGCCTCCGTCATGCCGCCAGTAGTGCCCGCACGATGATGATCGCGGTGAGCGCCGGGGCCACATATTTCAGGAGCGTGTGCCAGAGTCGGGCCATCAGGTGGTTGTTTTCGAATGCCGCGGCGCGCGCATCGGAGGCTTTCCAGAGCCATCCGACATAGACGGCAATGAGTATGCCGCCGGCCGGCAGGAGCATGTTCGAGACAGCGTAATCGAGATTGTCCATGATGCCGCGACCGCGCCACACAACGTCGCTGAGAACGCCGAATCCAAGCGTCGAGGGAATACCAATCAGAAGACTGGCGCCGGCGACGGAGAACGCGATCTTCCGGCGTGGCCAGGTGCTGCGCCGTTCGAGAAATGCCACCGGAACTTCCAGGATCGACACCATCGAAGTGAGTGCGCCGGCGACCAACAGGGCGAAGAAGGCCACGGCGACGATGTGGCCGCCGGGCAACACCAGAAATATCTGTGGCAGCGTGATGAAGGCGAGCTCCGGCCCCTCGGCAGGGTCCAATGCGAAGGTAAAAACCGCGGTGAAGATGGCGATGCCGGCAAGCGCGGCGATGAGCGAGTCGCCGATGACGACGACAGCGGCCGAGCCGGCAATCCCACGGGGCGACCGGATGTATCGACCATAGGTGACGTAGATCGCCATCCCCACACCGAGCGAGAAGAAGCCCTGCCCCATGGCTGCGATGTAGACTTGTGGTTCGGCCAATGCCTGCCAGTCGGGCGCGAACATGAAGGCGAGCCCCTGCCTGGCACCCGGCAGGGTCAGGCCGAACGCCGCGAGTGCAACGACGATGACCAGGAGCCCGGGCATGAGCACCCGATTGGCGCGTTCGATACCGTTGCGGATGCCTGCGCTCACGATCCATGCCGTGACCCCGAGCATCAGCGCCTGCCAGGCGAGGGGTTCCCATGTGCTGCCGACGAAGGACGCGAAGAAAAGTCCGTAGCCCGCGGCGGCACGGTCCCAAAGTCCGCCGGTCCCTGAACCGATCAGATATTTGAGCGACCACCCGGCGATGGCGCTGTAATAGGACAGGATCACGAATGCGGTCAGGACCGCGAGCGGCCCGAACAGGTTCCACTGTTGCATTCGCTTTGCACCATCTGCGGAGCCGGCCGCATCGGGTCTGATGGCGCGACCGATCACGAGTTCGGCCATCAGGATGGGAAAACCGATGATCGCGATGCACAGGAGGTAGATGAAAAAGAAGACGCCGCCGCCGTTCTCGCCGGCGACATAGGCGAACCGCCAGATGTTGCCAATCCCTGCTGCCGCGCCGAGCGAAGCGAGAATGAAACCGGCGCGGGTTCCCCAATACACCTCGCTTTGTTCGGAAGAGTTGAACCGGCTCATATCCACAATCTTTGGTTGAATATTTGCAGCCTATCTCTCCTGTCGTTCGGCCGCTGTGATCTATCTCAATGTTGCAGCACAGGGGCGCACCTAGTCTCGATCATTAGAATCCACATTTCCGGAACGGGACCAAACATGGCATCGCACGCACCTGACGCATTGGCCGCGGACGCGCTCGGCTGGTGGTGTAATCCTGAAAAACTGGGATTCCAGACGACGGCCGATTTGCCGAAACTGGATACGGTGATCGGGCAGCCACGGGTCGTGTCTGCCATCCGATACGCAATTCAGAGCCAGCACCCCGGCTACAACATCTATGCGCTCGGGTCCGAAGGCCTCGGCAAGCAGACGGTCATTCGCCAGTTTCTGGAAGACCGGGCCAGCAAAGCACCGCCGCCCCCGGACTATTGCTATGTCAGCAATTTTGCCGAGTTCCATGCGCCGGAGGCATTGCAGCTTCCGGCCGGCCGGGGGCACGAACTTCGTGAAGATATGTCGCGTTTCGTCGCTGACTGCCGGGCCGGCCTGCAGGCCGCATTCGAGGGCGACGAGTATCGCACGCGCCGGCGGGTTATCGAGGAAGCGCTGAAGGAAAAGAACGAAGCGGCCATCGAGCAGGTCGAACATGATGCGAACGAGCGCAACGTCGCGCTGGTGCGCACACCGGTTGGTCTGGCGCTCGCTCCAATGAAGGACGGTCAAGTCATCGTGCCGGATGTGTTTGCGCACATGGAAGCAGCTGATCGCGAGCGCTTCAAAGGCGAGATGGAACATGTTCAGGGACGCCTGCAGGAGGCGCTGCAGCAGGCGCCGCGATGGTTCAACGAGGTGCGCGCTCAAATTCGCGAACTCAACAATGAAACGGCCGGCTATGCCGTCGACCATCTGATCGGCGCATTGCGCCAGAAATATTCTGACTTGGGCGAGGTTGTCGATTATCTCGACGCTGTGCGTGCGGATGTGATCGAGAATGTGGAGGTCTTCCTGCAGGCGGACCAGCATCCGGCCGATCAATCTGTGGCGCTTGCGGACGGCGGCGTTGGCGCGATGTTTCGGCGCTATCACGCCAATCTGATTGTCGACAGTTCCGAGCGGCCTTGTGCGCCGGTCATTTACGAAGACAATCCCCTGCATGACCGCCTGGTCGGTCGGATCGAACACCGGGCAGAGCTGGGCGCGCTCGTTACGGATTTCTCCATGATACGTCCCGGCGCATTGCATCGGGCCAACGGCGGCTATCTCATTCTCGATGCCCGGAAGGTGTTGTCGAGCCCGCTGTCATGGGAGGCCCTGAAAGGCGCGTTGAAGACAGGTGAAATCCGAATCGAAACCCTGGCGCGAACAATGGGTCTGTCGAGCACGGTTACGCTCGACCCCGAGCCGATTCCGCTCGACGTGAAGGTTGTCCTCATCGGAGACCGGTTTCTCTACTACATGCTGTCGGCCTACGATCCGGAGTTCGAAGAGCTGTTCAAGATTGCGGCAGATTTCGACGAGACGATCGATCGCACCGATGAGGCGGTTCAGCTCTACGCACGCATGATCGGCACTGTCGGGAAACAGAATGGCTTGCGGCCTTTCTCGGCGGACGCTGTTGCGCGCGTCCTTGAAGATGCCGCGCGGCATGCTCATGATTCGGAAAAGCTGTCCCTGCATATCGAGACGTTGGGCGATCTGCTTCGTGAAGCTGATTATCAGGCAGGGGAGGCGGGCCGCGATATCGTCGATGTCGACGCGGTAGAGGCCGCTGTCGCGGCGCAGATCTACCGTGCGGACCGTGTGCACCAACTGATGCAGCGCGAAATCGTGCGTGGCACGATTATGATCGATACCGACGGCGCGCAGGTCGGACAAATAAACGGGTTGGCCGTGGTGTCCACCGGCCGTTTTCCTTTCGGTCGGCCGAACCGGATTTCGGCGCGTATACGGCTCGGCCGTGGCGAAGTCGTCGACATCGAACGCGAAGTCCTGCTGGGCGGCCCATTGCATTCGAAGGGGGTGTTGATCCTGCAGGGATATCTTGCGGCGCACTTCGCCCGCGATGTGCCGCTGTCTTTGGCCGCGAGCCTGGTGTTTGAACAATCCTATGGCGGGGTCGACGGGGACAGCGCCTCGTCGGCTGAATTGTATGCGCTGCTGTCCGCAATCAGCGATGTGCCCTTGTCCCAATCCCTGGCGGTCACGGGGTCGGTAAATCAGAACGGTGACGTGCAGGCCATCGGAGGCGTGAATGAGAAGATCGAAGGCTTCTTCGATGTCTGTGCTACACGCGGACTGACCGGCAAACAGGGTGTCCTGATTCCGGCGGCGAACGTTGTCCATTTGATGCTCGACCGGCGGGTGCGTGACGCGGTCGCCAAAGGGGATTTTCACGTCTATCCGGTCTCGACCATCGAGCAGGGTCTTGAGATTCTCTCCGGTATTCCTGCCGGCGTGCGCGATGCGGAGGGAAAATTTCCGGACGGCAGCGTGAATGCTCGTGTGGACCGGTGTCTGCGAGCCTTTGCGGAAGAACGGGCGAAGTTTGGCCGCACTGCGAACAGCAAATCAGGCAATTCCGATGAATGATGCGCCGCGCCGGCGCCGGCTTGTTCTGGCGCTTGAGGCCGGGGCGAATGATCCTCCCGGCCTGTTGGCCGCTGCCGTCAATGTCGCGATGGTGTTGCGCGCCGACCTCGACGCACGCCTGATTGAGGATGAGAACATTCTGCGTGCGGCGGAATTGCCGGACACCTGGTTGGTCCCCGCGCTTGGCGCGAGCACTAAAATGTTCGATACCGCAACCTTGCGGCGTGCGTTTCGGGTGCGGTCCGCCGATGTGCGGAAACAACTGGCGGTCCATGCGGACGCACGGGCCCTGCGTTGGACATTGAAGACGGAAAGCGGATCCCTTGCGGACCGACTTGCCGAGATGGTGACCGGCATGGACACGGTTGTCGTGTGTCATATGCGCCGTCGTGGCCGAGACGCGCGCGAGGCGCTGGCCCAAGCCCTCCGTCAGATTTCGGCGAGTGTGTTTCTGTACAATCGCCACGCCCAGTTCGGTGAAAAGGTGATCGCCATGTACACCGGTGAGGATTCGATTTTGGCGACGGCGCAGGCACTTGCATCGGAAGTGGGGTTGCCCTTCGAAGTGCTGCTGCTCGCGCATGACGTTGAATCGTTGAAATCACGCGCCGACGCTGTCGAGCAATGGCTTTCGGAGCATGGGCAGACGACCGTCCCGGGCGGGATTCTTATGGACGGGGCCGGTGAGTGGATTGATCGCTTGGTCAAATCGAGCCCGGCGACATTTGTTTGTGTGCCCGATGGTTCGGGAATAACCGATGCCAGCATCGGACGACTGGCCGATGCAAAATCAGTAATGATTGTGCGCGTTTGAATTGCCGGACCGCGCCGGGAAACCGGTGGTCCCGGATGTTTGTACTTAATCCGTCTGCCTAGCGCTGCACCTGCGGGTCGGGCGCCAGATTGAAAAGGATCGTGCCCCGGAATCGCGTGGAGAGCGTCGTCACGGACGGGTAGTAACCATAGGCCACACAGCGGATCCGGATATCCGCTGCAACATTGGTCAGGGTGATATCGAATGGTGTGGTTTTGTCGGGGCGGGTCGTTAACCCGTCGCGCTCGAAACTGCAGCGCGCGCCGGCTGGATTCGTCGCGATCGTGACATCGTAGGTGGTCCATTCCCGGCGGTGGGTGCAGGCCGCAAGGACGATCATTCCAAGTGTGATGAGAACGAAGGCTTTTCTCGACATTCCGAAACTCTGACGACGTTCGGGGGGCCGTATGTGTTTGTCATGCGCATACGATGGTCTGGCTCGGATTCTGCCTGTCCGTGACAGGATATGCTAGCCTTTGCGCATAATTTGAATTTGGAGGGTTGGCGCCATGGCGGATCAGGTTTCATTTGCGGCATCACCGGGTCGCGTGGTGGACATTGCCGCTGATATCCGCGCCGGCAGTTGCACACCTATGGATGCGGTGCAGACCTGCCTCGATCGGATCGCGGATGTTGATGCGCATGTGAAGGCGTGGGTGTCTGTGGATTCTGCGGGTGCGCTGGCCGCCGCCGCGGAGATGAATCGCGAGGCCAATGACGGGTTGCTGCGTGGCCCGCTCCATGGTGTGCCGATCGCCATCAAGGATATTTGTGATGTCGCCGGCTGGCCGACGCGGTGCAACAGCCGCACCCGATCCGACGCCCCGCCGGCATCCGCCGATGCCGAGATCGTAACCGCCTTGCGTGCCGCCGGCGCGATCATCCTGGGCAAAACCCACACCACCGAATTTGCCTATTACGATCCGTCACCGGCGCGTAATCCGCACAATATCGGCCACACCCCCGGCGGCTCGAGCAGCGGGTCGGGGGCGGCGATTGGCGCCGGCATGGTGCCTGCGGCGATCGGAACCCAGACCGTGGCGTCGGTGAACCGGCCCGCGGCCTATTGCGGGGTTGCCGCCTTCAAGCCGTCCACGCGCTCCATGGCGACCTACGGCATCGCGCCGCTCGCGCCGGTCTATGACACGCCGGGCCTGTTCGGTTGGTCGGTTGCCGACGCATGCTATCTCTATGACGCGGTGCGGTCGTCCCATGCCCGGTCGGATGTCGGTCTCGATGAGGACCTCCGTGTTGTCGTCCTGAACGATCCCTTTCTGTCGGAAGCCACCGATGAGATCATCGCGGCGCGCGACGATGTGGCGGACCGCCTGCGTGATGCGGGCCGAGACGTGGTGCAAATGGATTCACCCATTTCACTCGAGGAGCTCAACGAGCTGCAGGGTCACACGACCGAATATGAGCTCGCTCGTGTGCATGCCGGGCTGCTCGAATTTCCCGAGGATCAGGTGGGTGCGGTTCTGCGCCAGTCGGTGATCGACGGCAACCAGATCGACGATGTGGTCTATCAGGCCGAGCGGCGCGAGATCGACGCCATGCGCGTGGCGTTTCTCGATGCGGTCCGGCCGACCGATCTGGTGCTCTGGCCTGCGGCGCCGGCCACCGCACCTGAGGGCCTTGATTGGACCGGAGACAGGCGTTTCATTGCGCCCTGGACGGCGCTCGGCGGGCCGGTTGTGTCGATGCCGTCAGGCCTGGGTGCGGGCGACTTACCGATCGGCATGCTGTTGGCAGGCATGCCCGGCTATGACCGCTATGTGGCGCGGGTCGCACCGCGCCTGGCCGAGGCCGTGCCGCAAGCCGCATAGGAGGGTTTCCCATGGAATGGATGATCAAATGCATGTCCAAGCCGGGCATGGCAGAACGGCGCGAGGCGACGATTGCCGCGCATATCGAGCATCTCGACAAGTTCAAGGCGGAGACCTGGTACTCCGGGCCGATGATGGTCGGCGACGGATCGAACGCGAATGGCAGTTTTCGGGTCGTCGATTTTCCCGACTATGCCAGCACCAAGGAATATATCGACACCGACCCCTATACGACGGCCGAGATATTTCGCCGGATCGACATTGAGCCCCTGCAGCCATGGACGGATGTGCGCCAGCGCGACTATGTCCAGACCGACGGTCGCGCCCCGTTCATCGTGATCGCGCGCATCGACCCGCAATCACCGGCGCAGGTTGCCGATTTTGTGTCGGATGTTCTGGGCCGGCACCGCGAACGGATCGTATTTGCCGGCGCGCTCCTGGATGGCGCGCGCGCGGCGGTGACCGGGGCGCTGTATATCATCGATGCCGATGATCGGCCGGGCGCGGATGGGTTCCTGGCCGAAGAACCCCTGTCGCGGGGTCCCGATGGCCGCAGTCTGACAATCGAGCGTTGGCGCTTCGGCCACGTTTAGGTCGCCGCCGTTCAGGATATTTGGGCCCTTTGGGCCGAGAGGAGAGAGAATCATGACCAGTGCCGTCATCGTATCCACCGCCCGGACTCCGATCGGGAAGGCCTATCGGGGATCCTTCAACAACACCACGCCGGCCAAGCTCGGTGGGATCGCGATCAAGAACGCCGTCGAGCGTGCCGGGATCGAGGCCGATATGGTCGAGGATGTGCTCATGGGCTGCGCCAATCCCGAGGGCGCGACCGGGCAGAATTTTGCACGCCATGCGGCTTTGTGGGCGGGCATCCCGGTGACCGCGGGTGCGGCCACGATCAACCGGTTCTGCTCCTCGGGGCTGCAATCGATCGCGTCGGCGGCGAACCGCGTGGTCATGGATAAGGTCCCTGTCGCGGTGGCCGGCGGGATCGAGGCGATCAGCGCCCTGGATCCGGCTCATCAGGCCGATATGCGGGTCGAAGACCCCCATGTGCGCGACGTGAAACCGGAAATCTTCATGGTCATGCTCGACACGGCCGAGACGGTGGCCAAACGCTACGACGTCAGCCGGGAGAGCCAGGACGAATACGCCCTGTCGAGCCAGATGCGCACCGCTGCTGCCCAGCAGGCCGGACGCTTCGACGACGAGATCATCCCGGTCGAGACGACCATGATGGTCAAGGACCGGGAAACCGGCGAGGTCAGCGAGAAGGCGGTGACGCTCGATCGTGACGAATGCAACCGGCCGACCACGAATTCGGAGAGCCTGGCGGGTCTCGGCGCCGTGCGCGACGGCGGGTCGGTGACGGCCGGCAACGCCAGCCAGTTGTCGGATGGCGCCAGCGCGTGTGTGGTGATGGACGAGAAGCTTGCCGAGCAGCGCGGCCTTGAGCCTCTCGGCCGCTATCTGGGGCTGGCGGTCTCCGGCTGCGAGCCCGACGAGATGGGCATCGGCCCGGTGTTTGCTGTGCCGCGTTTGCTCGAGCGTAATGGCCTTACGGCCGACGACATCGATCTGTGGGAGCTGAACGAAGCCTTCGCCGTGCAGGCGCTGTATTGCCGCGAGACCCTCGGCATCAACCCGGAGAAATACAATGTCGACGGCGGTTCGATCTCGATCGGACACCCCTATGGCATGAGCGGGAACCGCATGACCGGGCACGCGTTGATCGAGGGACACCGCCGTGGCGCCAAGCGCGCCGTCGTGACGATGTGCGTCGGTGGCGGCATGGGTGTCGCCGGCCTGTTCGAGGTGTTCTGACCAAAGAAAAAGGGCCGCTCCCCTTGTAGAGAGAGCGGCCCCAATTCGTTTTGTTTCCGTGTTGCCGGTTAGGCGGCCTTCACCCGATCGAGGAAGCTCGACACGGCGGCCTGCAGCTCGTCCGACTGGGTCCCGAGCTGTTCGGCCGCACCAAGCACTTCCTGGGCCGACGAACCGGTCTCCTCGGCTCCGCGCGACACCTCGACGATGTTCGATGAAACGTCCTGTGTGCCGGCGGCAGCCTGCTGGACATTCTCGGCGATCTCGCGTGTTGCCGCACCCTGTTCCTCGACCGCCGAGGCAATCGCCGTGGCCGTGTCGGAGATATCGGTGATCGACTTGCCGATCTCCTGGATCGCTTCCACGGCTTCCCGGGTCTCGCCCTGGATGGCCGCGATCTGGGCACCGATCTCTTCGGTCGCCTTGGCCGTCTGGGTGGCCAGTGACTTCACCTCGGATGCGACGACCGCGAAGCCTTTGCCGGCTTCACCGGCGCGGGACGCTTCGATCGTGGCGTTCAGCGCCAGCAGGTTGGTCTGGGCCGCGATGTCGTTGATCAGATTGACCACCTCGCCGATCTTCTGGGCTGCGTCGGCCAGACCTTCGACTTTCGCATTTGTGGCGTTGGCATTGTCGACCGCCGTAAGCGCCATCTGGGCGCTCTGGGCGACCTGACGGGAGATCTCCTCGACCGAGGCCGAGAGCTCTTCCGTCGCCGTGGCGACCGTCTGGACATTTGCGGTGGCCTGTTCGGACGCCGCGGCGACGCTCGACGAGCGATGGCTCGCCTCGTCCGCAATCGACGTCATCGAGGTGGCCGACGACTTCATCTGGTCGGCCGAAGCTGTGACAGACGAGATCACCGACCCGATGCTGCTTTCCAGATCGTCGGCCATCTTGATCATGCTCTGGCGCTTTTCCTGTTCGAGGCGAGCTTCCGCTTTTATCTTCTCCTCCGCGAGGTTCTTGTTCTCGATGGTTTTTTCGCGGAACACATTGAAGGCTTCTCCCAGCCGGCCGACTTCGTCGCGACTGTTGACCTCGACGGTCAGGTCGGTGTTGCCGTCGGCCAGGGCGTCGAGCGCGTCGACGATTTTCTCGAGCGGCTTGGTCACCGTCCGGCGCGCCATCAGCCAGGAGAGGCTGAAGGTCAGGAACGCGGCCAGAGCCGCGATGCCCGTAATCAGCTTAAGCGCCGCCTTTTCGTCATGTTCTGCGGTCTGTGCGGCCGCGAGCGTGAACCCCTGAATTTCAGTGAGGAGTGCTTCGAGTTCATGGTCGAGCTTTGCCTGTTCGGCTTCGATGCCTTCAATAAGTCCGGTATCCAGGCCGAACAGACCGTTGTTTCCGTCGCTCAGCGCCTGAAACGCCTCTTCGACATGTTTGTTGTAGGATTTGTGCTCGGTCGCGATGTTTTGCAGGGCTGTGAGAACTTGCTCGAGCTCTGCTTTCTGTGCGCCGGAAGCGCCATTGCTCAGGCTTTCGGAAACGAGAAGTTCGGCGTCGGCGATTTCAGCGTCGACCTTGAGCGCCAATGCGTTGAACTCGGTCACCACCTCTTCCAAATTCTTGACGTCACCGGCCTGGGCAAGTCGCATGCCGCGCTCAAACAGGATCGCCTGGTCGAGTTGATGCACGGTGATGTTCCCCAATCTGTTGACGATCGGAAGGTCCGTTTCCGCGATCTGTTCGATCTCTTGGCCGATCTTGGCCATGCTCACGGCGCTCACGGCGCCGACAGCGATCACGGACAGGACGGAGAGTCCTACAACCGCCATGATCTTCTGACCGATCGATAGCCGTCCCATAAGAGTGGTCGACGGCTTAGACGTGGCGTCGGAGGTTTGCTCGCTCATATCAGTTCCTTGTCTTTTCGCAGTTCAATCCGATCCGCACACGGGATGGTGCATTGTCAGATCGAAAAAATAGGAACCGGATTAATCGGCGGTTAATTTGACTCCAATTTTCGGATTATTTGCGCTGATGCCCTTTCAGAAAGGTTCTCAGCCGCCGAAATCGGGCCGCTCGCCGTCGGGCGGGAGGATCGCGAAGCTGTTCAGGGTCATGGCGACGCCGGTGTAGTGGCCGACCAGCCCGATCAGTTCGACGACCCCGTCCTCGCCGACCATCGCGACCATGCCCCCATAGGCGTCGTCATCGACATGCCCTGTGGCGAGCAGCGCGTGGACAAAAGCGTGGATCGCGGCTTCGTCCTTATTCTCGAATGTCGGGGACGCACCCCGCTCGATCGCGTCGACGACGTCCTGGGATACCCCCTCGCGCAGGGCTACCGGGGCATGTGCGAACCATTCGAACTCGGCCTTCCAGTGGCGCGCGACAGTGATGATCGCCAGCTCGCGCAGATTGCCCGGCAGGATCGCGGCGAAGCGCAGGTAATGGCCCATCTTCTCGACCTGGTCGCAGTAGCCGGGGTTGCGCAGCCAGGCGTGGTAGGGCCCCCGCACCTGGCCTCGCGGGCCGGCGGTGATCCGGTCGTAGATGGCTTTCTGTTCGGGGGTCAGGGCGTCGGGGTCGATTTCGGAGATGCGCATGATGGCCTATTTTGTTGTGTGCGGATCGAGAATAGGGATTCTACTGTTCTGAAGGAATGCCGGCCATGTTGGCGCGGCACGAATTCGGGGAGAGCCGTTATTTATCAGATGATCAATAAGATTGCGGCTGTCGCGGTATTTCTGGCTGGGATATCCGGATCCGGAGTGGCCGCGGCACAGGAACCGGTGGACCTCGAGCTGGTCCTCGCGGCGGACGGCTCGGGATCGATCGACGACGCCGAACTGCGCCTGCAGCGCGAGGGCTATGCGAATGCCGTCAGCAACCCGCGGGTCCTCGAACTGCTCACCGGCGGCATCCACGGCAAATCCGTCATCGCCTATGTCGAGTGGGGGAGCGCCCAATCCCAGGCCACGATCGTGGACTGGACCGTCATCGACGGCCCGGAATCCGCTGCGGCGTTCGGCGCGGCGCTGGTCGACGCCCCGCGCCAGGCCTGGGGCTTTAACTCGATCAGCAACGCGATTGCCTATTCCCAGGGCCTGATCGAGGCCAACCCCTATAAGGGATTGCGGCGGATCATCGATATCTCCGCCGATGCCGGAAACATCGGCGGCATGCCGCTGGCTCTCGCGCGCGGCAACGCGGTCGCCACCGGGATCACGATCAACGGCCTGGCGATCAGCCGGCCCGGCAGCACGCGGCCCTTGCGCGCGGTCTCGCTGGAGCAGGAATTCCGCGAACAGATCATCGGCGGCACCGGCGCCTTCGTGGTGACGGTCGACGAGACGATCAGCTTCGCCGAGGCTGTGCTGAAGAAAATGATCCTCGAGGTCGCCGGAATTGTTCCGCCGGAGATCGCCGGACTGCCGCCGGGCGGGCGGCTCTCCTTCGCCGGGAACTAGCCGCGACTATTCGTAGGCCGCGATGATCTCATCGGCGGCGGCCTGCAAATCCGCCAGATGGTTGGCGACAAAGTCTGCCACCGGTACGGCCTGGCGCATCCAGACCAGATTGACGCAACCGAGGAGCTGGTCGCCGACTTTGATCGGCACCGATATGGCGCTGAGCCCGTCGTCTAGGAACGTGCCCTCGCCATAGTTGCCACCGAGATAGAACTCGTCGCGCGTGGCATAGCCGTTGGCCCGCACCTCATCGAGGATGGCTTCCAGTTTCTCCGGCGTGCGGGCGATCTGGTCGGCGGGATGCGTTGATTTGCGCAAACCGGAGATGATCTCGTCATGCTCTTGCTGCGGGCAGAAGGCGAGATAGGCGCGGCCCACCGCTGTCACGGCGAACGCCACCTGATGGCCGACCTCGTCGCGGTTCACCAGGAACGGCGTTTGACGCCGGCTGGTTTCCTTGATCTCCATGAAGTCGCCGTTGCGCACCATCAGGTCAGACGGCCATTTGACGAACTCGCAGAGCCGGCCCAGGACGGGACCGGCGATTTCGGCCAGCCGGTCGAACTCATCCAGCGTTCCGGTCATGCGGCGCAGGCCGAAGGTGTTCCGGTAGAGCCCGTCGCCCAGGCCGCGGCGAACCAGCTCCTGTTGTTCGAGGGTGAGCAGGATGCGCAGCAGCGTCGTGCGGTGCAGGCCCGTGTTCTCATGCAGTTGATGCAGGCTCGCGGTGCCGAGTTCCTCGAGCGCACGCATCACCGAGATGCCGCGTTCGATCGCACGTATGGGTTGCAGGCCTGCCATTTATCCTCGCGGAGAATTTTGGATAATTTCGGCGTGCAATCTAGCAGGAGGTTTCACTGCACGAAAACCTCTGGAAATGTCGGGAGTCGTCATCCATTGGTTGCATACTGTTGGCGGTAACTTTTGAGCCGAAGCTGCGGGTGTATCGATGGGAACTGTCCGGAACGTCTTATTCATCATGTGCGACCAGTTGCGCGCCGACTATCTGGCGTGCGCGGGACATCCGTCGATCAAAACACCCAACATCGACGCGCTGGCGGCGCGCGGCGTTCGGTTCTCCCATAGCTATGTCCAGGCGCCCGTATGCGGGCCGTCGCGAATGTCGTTCTATACAGGGCGGTATTCGGCCAGCCATGGCGCGTTCTGGAACTTCGTGCCTTTGCCGGTTGGAGAAATGATGCTCGGCGATCTCCTGCAGCCTTCGGGCATGAAGGTCGCGCTGGCCGGTAAGACCCATCATTTCGCGGACAAGACCGGCATGATGCGGCTGGGCATCGAGCCCGACAGCGCGGCGGGCCAGCGACTCACCAAGGGTGGGTTCGACTATGTGACCCGAGACGATGGCATTCACCCGGCTGCCGCCGGGAGAATCGAATCCGACTACGCCAGATTCCTGCGCGCCAACGGGTTCGACAGCGACAATCCCTGGCATGACTTCGCCAACTCCGCGGCCGACGCGAATGGCAATGTGCTGAGCGGCTGGAACATGCGCAATTGTGGGCTGCCTGCGGTGGTGCCCGACGAGATGGGCGAGACAGCCTATATGACTGACCGGGCACTCGGGTTTATCGCCGAACAGGGCGACGACCCCTGGTGCCTGCATCTCAGCTACATCAAGCCCCACTGGCCTTACATCACCTCGGCACCCTATCACGATATGTACGGTGTCGGGGACATCCTGCCGGCCGTGCGCTCGGCTGCGGAGCGCGACACCGATCATGAGGTAATCCAGGCCTTCATGGCGCGCGACGAGGGGCGCGAGTTTCAGCGCGACGAGGTGCGCGAGACCGTTATCCCGGCCTATATGGGGCTGATCACGCAGGTCGACACCCATCTCGGTCGTGTCTTCGAGGCGCTCGATAAGGCCGGGCGGTTCGACGACACGATGATCGTCTTTACCAGCGACCATGGCGATTATCTCGGCGATCACTGGCTGGGCGAGAAGGAGATGTATCACGAGCAATCCTCGCGCATCCCGCTCATCGTCTATGACCCGGATAGTGCGGCCGACGGCACACGCGGCACGGTCGACAATCGCTTTGCCGAGGCGATCGACGTGGTTCCGACCATCCTCGATGCCGCGGGGCTCGAAATTCCCGACAATATCGTCGAGGGCCGCTCGCTTGTTCCGCTGCTGCGCGGCGAGGCGCCCGACGACTGGCGCGACGCGGTCTTCAGCGAGCTCGACTATGCGTTTTACTCAGACGTGCGTGACCCGCTGGAACGGCCGATCGATCAGTGCCGTACTTTCATGGTGCGCGAGGGACGCTGGAAATACATCGCCTACGAAGGCTACCGGGCGCAGTTGTTCGATCTCGAAGCCGACCCCGACGAGCTGCAGGACCTGGGCGATGATCCGACCCATGAAGGCGAGCGCGTTCGGCTGCATCGCCGGCTCGCCGACTGGCAGGCCGGATTGAAATACCGGCGCACGGCACCCGAATCCTTCGTGCGTGAGTTCAAGGCCAAAGAGGGCAAGTCGGGCGTGTTGATCGGGCACTGGTGAGCCATGGCCTAAAACCGGGTAGTCTTGTCGCCAACAATCAATGACGACCAACTCGGGGGAACTTCGCTTGGCTCAGAATTCACCACTTTCCATGTTCGACATTTCGGGCAAGTCCGCGCTCGTGATGGGTGCGACCGGGTCCTTCGGTGGCGCGGCCGCGACGGCCCTGGCGCAAATGGGCTGTGACATGACAATCGCCGATATCAATCCCGACAAGCTCGAGGCCAAGGCCAAGGAGTTGCGCGCGACCGGCGCCAAGGTGGCCACGGCCGTTGGCCTGCCGGATTCCGAAGCGGCCGCCGCCAGTATCGTGGACACCGCCACCGAGGCGTATGGCGCACTCGATATCATGTTCGTCGCCACCGGCATGAACGATGTAGGCTATATCGAGGAGCAATCCTATGAGCGCTGGCGCAATGTGATGTCGGCCAATTTGGACGGCTACTGGCTGGCCTGTCAGGCGGCCGGCCGGCAGTTCGCCAAGCAGCCCGCCGAACGGGGTCGTTCGAAGGTGGTTGTGGTGTCGTCTACGCGCGGACGCCACGGCCTACCGACCGGATACACCGGCTATTGCGCCTCCAAGGCGGGGCTCGACGGTATGGTCCGCGCGCTGTCATGCGAGTGGGGCGGTAAAAACGCCAACATCAACGCGATCGGACCGACGGTCTTTCGCTCGCCGCTGTCGGAATGGATGTTCTCGGACGAGGATCCCGGGAAGGCCACGCGTGAAGCCATGCTGGAACGGGTTCCGGTGGGGCGGCTGTCGGATACCGACGATTTGATGGGCGGCCTGATTTATCTGCTGTCGCCGGCGTCCGATTATGTCACCGGGCACACGCTCTACATCGACGGCGGCTACACAGCCGAATAAATCTACGCTCTGCGGATTTGGGGAACATAGATGAAGTTCAAGATCATCCTTTGGGGCCTTTCGTGGATGTTCCGGGTTTCCGGGTGGCGTTATCCGGCGTTCCGCGCGCGCCTGCGTGAACGCAATCTCGTGGTTCAGATACGCAGCGAGGACGGCACGTCCGGCCGCTACATCATCTTCGAAAACGGCCGGGTGCGCTCGGGTGCGGGCCTGCATGACGCGCCCGTCGTCACGCTGGTGTTCAAGACGGCCAAGATCGGCGCGCGATTGCTGATGCCGCCGATCGATCAGCTGGAGCAGATCGACGCGCTGAAGAACTTCCTCGTGCGCCTGGAGGGCCCCGATGATGAGGCGCTGTGGTTTGCGCAAACCGTGATGGCCGCCCTGTCGGCGGGCTGGCGTATCGGGCGCAAGATGCAGGACGGCACCACGCGCTTCTGCACCATGACCAACGGCGGGCCGTTGTTTGTCTATGTTCGGGATGGAGAGATTCTGCGGACCACGCCGGTGACGTTCGATTCTCACGACCCGGAGACCTGGACGATCAAGGCACGCGGCAAGGAATTCACGCCGCCGCGCAAGGGCATGCTGTCGCCCCATGCGATGAACTGGAAGGCGATGGTCAACGCGCCGAACCGGATTCATTACCCGATGAAGCGGGTCGATTTCGATCCCGACGGCGAGCGCAACATCCAGAATCGCGGCGTGTCGGGCTACGAACGCATCAGCTGGGACGAGGCGCTCGATATCGTCGCGGGCGAGATCAAGCGCATGAAGCGCGAGCATGGCGCGGGTGCGATCGCGTCGAGCAACGGCTCGCATCATAATTGGGGCAACATCGGCTACTACCTGAGCGCCAAGCTGCGTTTCATGAACGCCATCGGCACGACCGAGGTGCACCACAATCCCGACAGCTGGGAAGGCTGGTACTGGGGGGCGATGCACCATTGGGGTGGCAGCCTGCGGGTTGGCGGCGGCGAGCCCTTCGGGACCATCGAGGATTGCCTCGAGAACGCCGAGATGATCGTCTTCTGGTCGAGCAATCCCGAGGCGACGAGCGGCGTTTATGGCGGCCAGGAGGGCACCATCCGGCGTCAGTGGCTGCGCGACATCGACCTCGAGATCGTCCACATCGATCCCTATTACAACGACACGGCCCAGTTCCTCGGTGGCAAGTGGATCGCGCCGAAGCCAACCACCTCGCCGGCGCTGGCGCTGGCCATCGCCCATGTATGGATCACCGAAGAGACCTACGACAAGGACTATGTCGCGACCCGGACCAAGGGCTTCGAGACCTGGCGCGACTACATCCTCGGGGTCGAGGACGGCATCGCGAAGAGCCCGGAGTGGCAGGAGGCCGAGACCGGGGTGCCCGCCAAGGACGTGCGAGCATTGGCGCGCAAATGGGCATCCAAGCGGACTTATCTGGCGGCCGGCAGCATGGGTAACGCGTTCGGTGGGGCCGCGCGCAATGCGACCGGCACCCAGTGGACCCGCACACTCGTCTGTCTCATGGGCATGCAGGGGCTGGGCAAACCGGGCATCAACGTCAGCAATCTTCAGCTCGGCGTGCCCCATGATTTCAGCTTCTATTTTCCCGGCTACGCCGAGGGCGGGATTTCGGGTGACCTGAACAATACGGCCATGGCTGGCGCGCTCTATCAGCGCATGCCGCAACTGCCGACGATGAACCCGGTGACACAGAAAATCCCGCGTTTGCGGCTGCCCGATGCGATCATCGACGGCCATGCGGAGGGCTTCCTGTGGGACGCGCTCTCGATGGAGGGCCAGTTCTCCAAGATTACCTATCCCAAGCAGGGGTACTCGCCCGTGCACATGCTCTACCGCTATGGCACCGCGATCCTGGGCACGCTGAGCGATTCCAACCGCTATGTGGAAATGTATCGGGCGCCCAATCTGGAGTTCGTGGTCAGCCAGGCGATCTGGGAGGAAGGCGACACGCGTTTCGCCGACGTGATCCTGCCGGCCTGCACCAGCATGGAACGCTACGACATCGGCGAGTGGGCCAATGCGGGGGGCTATGGGGCCCATTTCCATTCTCAGACCAACAACCGGATCATCACTTTCCAGGCCAAATGCATCGATCCGATCGGAGAATCGAAGTCCGACTACGAGATCTTCTCGCGGCTCGCCTGCCGGCTGGGTCTTGGTGCCTATTACACGGAAGGCATGCGCGACATCGACTGGGTGAAGCGAATGTTCGATGCCTCCGACCTGCCGCAGCATATTTCCTGGAAGAAATTCATCGAGCGGGGCTACTTCGTGGTGCCGCCCGAGGCGCCCGAGTTGCGTCCGCCGACGGCCTATAAATGGTTCGCCGAGGGCGAGAAGAAGAATATTCCCGAAGCCATGCCCCTGCCGGGCGACTACACCGAGCAGTTCCTCGAAGGGCTGCAGACCCAGTCCGGTCTGTTCGAGTTCGAGAGCTCGAGCCTGAAGCGGTTTGCGCCCGATGACCCGGAGCGCCCGCCGATCGTCAAATACACATCTGCCTGGGAAGGGCCGAATGTCGCCGGGTTGGGTGATCGCTACCCGTTGCAGATGCTCACGCCCCATTCGCGCTTCAGCTTCCACAGTCACGGGGACGGGAAGGACAGTTTCCTGAACGATATTCCCGATCATCGGACGCTGATCGACGGGCATTATTACTGGGTCATTCGCCTCAACCCGGAAGACGCCGCGGCACGCGGCATCGCTACCGGCGATTTGGTGAAGGTCTTCAACGATCGAGGCGCTGTCCTGTGCGCCGCACTGCTGACCGAGCGGCTGCAGCCCGGTGTCGCCCATGGGTATGAATCCTCGGCCGTCTACGACCCGATGGGAGAACCCGGCCGGTCCGTCGATCGGGGCGGGTGCCTCAACCTGCTATCGCCGCAGCGCTCGCAGGTGAAGAATTCCCATTCGATGGCCAACAGCACGGCCATGGTCGAGATCGCGGCCTGGGACGGGGTCATCGAATATGAGCGGGCCGAGCCCATCAGCGTTGGAGGTGCGCCATGACTCAAGCCAAATGGAACCTGATCGTCGACGTCGCCAACTGCACCAACTGCAACAACTGCACCCTGGCGGTACAGGACGAGCATGTGGGGAACAGCTTTGCGGGTTACGCCGCCGAGATGCCCAAGCATGGCCATCGCTGGATCGACATCAAGCGCCGCGAACGCGGGCAGGGGACCATGACCGATGTCGCCTACCTGCCGACCATGTGCCAGCACTGCGACGATGCGCCCTGCATCGCCGCCGCCAAGGATGGCGCGGTCAAGAAACGCCCGGACGGGATTGTCGTGATCGACCCGGACAAGTCCAAGGGGCAGACCCAGATCGTCGATGCGTGTCCCTATGGCGCGATCTTCTGGAATGACGAGCTGGAGATTCCCCAGCACTGGCTCTTCGATGCCCATTTGCTCGACACCGGCTGGACCGAGCCGCGCTGCGTCGATGTCTGCCCGACCGGTGCGCTGCGTTCGCTCAAGGTTGACGATGCGGCGATGGAAAAGATCTCTCAGGACGAGGCGCTGGAGCCGCTTCGTCCCGAGCTCAAGACCAAGCCCCGGGTGCATTACAAGAATCTCTGGCGATACACCCAATGTTTCATCGGTGGGACGGTTTCGGTGGAACGCGACGGCATCGTCGATTGCGTCGACGGCGCGCGGGTCCAGCTGTCGCAGGACGGACAGACGGTCGCGGAAACCACCACGGACGGGTTCGGTGATTTCAAGTTCGACCGACTGGACGCGGACAGTGGCGCCTATGTCGTCGAGATTACGGCCGAGGGGATGACGGCCGAACGCTGCGAGGCAACGCTCGGCGAGAGCGTTAATCTCGGCGATATCCGACTGGCCCGTTGAGCGCCGACCCCAAAGATCGCGACTGGGCCGGCTATTACGCGAAGACCGTTGACCGCCCGCCGCGCGCGACGCTTATGATTGCGCTGGATCGATTTGCGGCAGACCCGGACGGGGAGCCACTGTTTGCCGTCGATCTGGGTTCTGGTGCGGGCCGGGACGCGATCGAGATGCTGCGCCGGGGCTGGCGTGTGCTGGCGATTGATGCCGAGCCGGATGCCATCGAAGCGCTGAAAGCGCGCCCGGATTTGCCGCCAGACGCCGACCTGACCGGTATGGTCTCCCGGTTCGAGGATGCGACCTGGCCCAGCTGTGATCTGGTGAACAGCAGTTTTGCGCTACCGCTCTGCGCGCCGTCTGATTTCGCCGGCGTGTGGCAGCGGATCGAATCGTCCCTGCGCCCGGGCGGGCGTTTTGCGGGTCAACTCTATGGTGAGCGCGACAGCTGGGCCGGGCGCGACGGCATGACCTTCCACATGCGCACCGAGGTCGAGAGTTTGCTCGAAGGCTTCGAGGTTGAGCATCTGGAAGAAGAAGAGGATGATTCCGTCACGCCGCGCGGCGAGGCAAAACACTGGCATGTGTTCCACATCGTCGCGCGGGTGTCGTCATCCGGTACTTAACCTGCGCCGATTTCGGCGCGCAGACGCTTGGCCTCGAGGTCCAATAGTTCCGCGTCACGGCTGGTCTCGATAACAGCGATATCGCTTTTACACCCGTCGGAATTTTCCGAACCACAGGATGATGTGATCTCGGCCACCGCCTTGGCAGCGCTTGCGTTCACTTGCGTCTTGAGCGCGTTGTAGAAGGCATCGCGTGCCGCCTCTGTCGGGAAGGAAAGGGGCGGGACCGTAATCGTGATCGATTCCGGATATTTGTTGAGTGCACCCGAAGATGCGTCGATCGCCAGTCCCACGAAACCGCCGATCAAAACGTTGCCGAAGGTCATGGCCTCGAAGGATGAGGCCAGTGTTCCGGCACTCGTTTCGTGGTCGGCCTTGGTGCAGAGCACGGCGATGTTGTTTTTGCTCTTGTCGACTGTGACCGTGCCGGGCGTCGGGTTCACGACGGCGATCGAGGTTCCCTCACGTTCCAGAGTGCATGACGCGCCGGAAGGGTTGGTGATGACGGTGATTGATTGGTCCGTACCTTCGACGATGCTGGAACAGGCGGTCAGGCCCATCAGCCCGAAGGCCGCCAGCGCCCGAGTGGCGCGTGGTCGGCGTAGTTCCGTTATGAATTTAGGCAATATCGTTCCCCCAATAAAAAGCTAGCTGAACTCGGAAATGTTAGGCCCTCATGCAATTAGCTTAACGGCGCACCCGATTGGGTAGAACCGAATATTTGTTTCTCATCCATACGTGAGAGCTGATTTCGCTGCGCGATCAGCGCGACCAGTCGAACAATGCGGGCTCCTTGGCCAGGAAGCGTTTGACCGCGTCGCGATGGTAGGCGCTGGCGTTGGCTTCGGCCTGGGCGTCTGCCTCTGCAGCCAGGGCGGTGGTGCGATCGGTTTCCAGAGCCGCACCCATCACCCGTTTGGCGATGCCGATGGCGTCGGGCGACGCGTTGGCGAACTTCGCCGCGAAGGCCTGGGCGTGGTCGACCAATTCATCCTCGGGGAGCACCTCGAGCACCAACCCATACGCCCGCGCGTCCGCGGCGCTGAGTTCCCGCGCGGTGAGCACCAGATCCTTGGCGCGCTGCAGGCCGACAAGGCGCGGCAGCAGATACATGGCCCCCCAGTCGGGTACGAGGCCGATCCGGCCGAACGACATGATGAAGCGGGCATTGTTCTCGGCGAACACGAAGTCGCAGGCAATCGCGAGGGAGAAACCCGCACCCGCTGCCGCGCCGTTGACCGCCGCGATGGTTGGCACGGGCAGATCGAGCCAGCGTTCGACCGTGGCATGGGCGTCATGCATGCGCGCGCGCATGGCATCGGGGCCCTTGGCCGACATCTCCTGCAACACGCGAAGATCGCCGCCGGCACAGAAGGACGCGCCGGCTCCGGTCAGGATCACCGCGGAGATGTCTTTTCCCGCCCGCTCCGAGATCCGAATCACAGCATCGGCAAACTCGTCGCGCAGCGCGCCGCCCAGGGCGTTGCGCGCTTTGGGCCGGTTGAGTGTGAGCGTTGCAACGCTGTCGTGCACGTCGAGCATGAGTTCGGTGTAGGTCATGGGCCGTTTCCGCCGTCGATTGTGGTATGAGCGCGTTCAGCCAATATTATGCCATGTCCGCACCGAAAGCGGTCGGCAACCGAATGTCAAAAATGGAGCCTGCGATGAGTGATTCAAATCTTCTCGAACCGACGGTCGATCCGAACAAGAAGATCGTCAGCTATCGAAACGTGGTCTGTCAGAACCCCGCCGGCGGCGCCCGGACGACCGTTGCCGTGCGCGACACGCCCGGCTTTGTGATTGACGAGCCCACCGAGCGCGGCGGCACCAACATGGGGCCGACCCCGGTCGAATCCGTGATGGGTGGCCTGTGTGGCTGCGACGCCGCCATTACCCATATGGTCGCCAAACTTTTGGAATTCGAATATGGCGATGTGGATTATGTCTGCGACGCCGAAATCGACGTGCGCGGCTCACGCGGCGTGAAGGGCGTGCGGCCCTACTTCGAGAAGGTCACGGTGACCAAGACCTTCCGCACGAATGAGACGCCAGAGCGGGTCGAGAAGCTGAAGGCGAATGTCGAGCAGCGTTGTCCGGTCAGCAACCTGATCCGGGACGCCGGTGTCGACCTTCACATCGAGTGGGTTGTCGAACCCATGTAGTGAAGTCAGGACCGGGTCACCCGCCCGGTCCTGATGTTTCCGCGCCTAACGCTTAAGGCGTGCAGCCTCGCCGAGTATGGCGCAGACGGCGGCCGTATCCTCATCCTGGCGGCCTTGGGCCATGCCGGCGACGTAGATGTCGGAGCAGGTGGTAAACAGCGGAGTTGGACAGTCGAGCGATTTCGCGAAGGCACCGATGACGGACATGTCCTTCTGCCAGACCGAGATCTTCATCGTCGCATCGGAATAGTCGTCGGCCACCATCATCGGGCCGCGTACTTCGAACATACGTGACGTGCCAGCGCTGTCGCTGATGACGTCATAGATCAGCTGCGGGTCGAGCCCACCCTTCATACCCATGACCATGGCCTCGGCGGCGGCGATGTTGTGGATCGCAACCAGATGGTTGGCGACATATTTCATCCGGCTGCCGTTGCCGAACACGCCGACATAATAATGCGCGCGTGCGAAGCCCTCGATCACCTCGGCGCAGACATTCGCGGCCGCCTCGTCGCCGCTCAGATAAACCGCGAGATCCTTCTCTCGCGCCTGAGCGCCGGTGCCCGACAGGGGCGCGTCGAGCATGGTCACGCCGGCCTGTGCGAGCGCGTCATGATTGCGCTGCTTGTCCTCGATCGGGAAGGTCGAGCATTCCATGATGATGACGTCGGTGTTGCCGGCGGACGCGATCCCGTTGTCACCCGTGCACACGGCATCGAGCGCGGCCGTCGTCGGCAGGGAGGTGATCACGATGTCCGAGGCCTGGGCGACCTCTGCCGGCGACGCGGCGACCGTGCCGCCCTTGCCGGCCAGCTCGTCGCAACGTGCGGGATCGAGATCAAACCCGGTCACGGCGTAGCCGGATTTGAGAAAATTGCCCGAGATGGCGGACCCCATAATACCCAGGCCGATCAGGCCGATGCGCTTCGTCATGGAACAAACACTCCCCGTTTCGTGTCCGGCGTTTGCAGGCCGGTGGATTTCGCTGCGGCGGTTTATATCATCATCTGATGCCAGTGGGAGGGGGCGGGCAAGGGCCGGACGCGACGCAGATGTGGGGACGTGCTATGGCGCGCGCATGATTGATTGTGGGCCTCGTGAATGATCTATCTCGCTTTCCTGCGCGCCAATTTCCGGTTCATCGGCTTCGGGTTTCTCCTGACCCTGCTGTCGAGCTACGGCCAGACCTTCTATGTCGCGCTTTACGGCGCGGAAATCCGGGCCGAATTCGGGCTCGGACATGGCAGCTTCGGCTTGGTTTTCACGACGGTCAGCGTCGTTGCAGCGGTGTTGCTGATCTGGCTCGGGCGGTTGATCGACCGGGTCGATCTGCGGCCCTACACGGCGGTCACGCTGGCCGCGTTGACCGGTTCCATGGTGGTGCTGTCGCTCGCCCATTCGCTCTGGTTGTTCGCGCTGGCGCTCTTCGTCACCCGGCTCTGCGGCCAGGGGCTCTCCATTCACATCATGGGCACGGCCATGGCGCGTTATTTCCCGCAGGATCGCGGCAAGGCGCTGAGCCTGTCGGGTCTCGGCCTGGCGACCGGCGAGACGATCCTGCCGATCACCACTGTGGCGCTGATCGCCGCCATCGGCTGGCGCAACGTGTGGATGGCGACCGGACTGGTGACGGCGGCGGCGCTGCTGGTGCTGGTGCCGATGGCGCTGAAGGGATTTGATCGGCGACACAGCGACTATCTTGCCCGGCAGTTTCAGAGCGTTGGTCAACCCGGCGAGGCGCGCGACTGGACCCGGCTCGAGGTGCTCCGCGATCCGCGCTATCTCGGTGCGATGGCGCTGCTGCTGGCCTATCCCTATGTCTCGACCGGGGTGCTGTTCCACCAGGCCTTCATCGCCGAGATACGTGGCTGGCCGATCGAATTGCTCGCCACCGGGCTCATCTCGATGGCGTTCATGAAGGTCCTGACGTCGCTCGCGATCGGGCCGATGATCGACCGTCGCGGCGCCGTGCGCCTGATTCCCGCCTCCGTGCTGCCCTTCATCGCCTGCTTCGTCGCGCTCGGGACCTCGAGCCACCCGTTGATGCCCTACGTGTTCCTCGGTGCGCTGGGTGTCGGCATCGGCATGCTGCAGCCCATCATGTCGGCCATGTTTGCCGAGATGTACGGGGTGCGAAACCTGGGCGGCATCCGCGCGATGTCGGTGGCCGCGATGGTCCTGTCGGCGGCCGCCGCACCGGCCAGCTTCGGCTTCCTGTTCGATCTCGGCGTCTCGATCGAAACCGTCACCGTCGGCTGCATCGTCTACATGCTATTCGCCGCCGTGCTCGCCCTCCTGGTCTTGCGCCGGCACCCGATGCCCGTGGCCGACTGATCCGAGGCCCACCCGTTTTTCGGGCATTAACCGTTTTTCAATTCGCCGCACGATACCCTGCCTGATGGTGCCGGAGGTCGATCTTCCGGACATGCGGGAAGGTTTCCATGTCGCTGAACACACTCGTTGCCGTCCTGGTCGGTTTCGGCCTTTTCATCGCGGCGATCGCCTTGAGCACGAACAACTATTATGTGTTCCTGAGTGGCGCGGGTGCGATTCTCGTGCTCGGCGGAACGCTGGCATCCACCTTCATCAGCTATGAATACACCTATGTGTTCGCCGGGCTGCGCGGCATCCTGCGTGCGTTCAAGATCGACCGTCGCGGTCGCTCGCGCCTCAACGCCGAGGTCGGCCGGGTCATCCGCTGGGCCTATCTGGTCCAGAAGGAAGGCATCGTCAGCCTCGATGCCGAGGCCAAGAAAACCCCCGGCTGGGATGGTGGTTTTCTGCGTTTCGGGGTGGAGCTGCTCACCGCCGGATATGATGGTGAGAAGGTACAGTCGATCCTCGGAAACGTGATCGAATCCACCTATGAGCGAAACATGGTCGGCGCGCAGGTTCTGCGCAGCATGTCGACCGCCGCGCCTGCCTTCGGCATGGTCGGCACGCTGATCGGGTTGATCATCATGCTCGACAATATGGGCGACAATCCCAGCGAGATCGGTGCGGGGCTGGCCGTCGCGCTGGTCACGACCCTCTACGGGATCATGCTGGCCCGTTTGGTCTTTGCCCCCGCTGCGGCCAAACTGCAGCAGCGCGAGGAAATCTTCCGGTTCCGCAACTACATGATCGTCGAGGGCCTCTCGATGCTGGCCGACCAGTCGGGTCCGCGCGTGATCCAGGATCACATGAACAGCTATCTCGACCCCACGATCCGCTACGATATCGACCGGCAGCTCAAGGGCGGCAAGGACGCCAAGCCGGCGAAGGCATCGGCCAAGACGAAGGCGAAGCCCGCCGGCGCGGCGGCCTGAGCGCGCGATGCTCGGCCCGCGAAAATCCTTCTACCGCCCGCTGCGCCCGCCGCAGAGCGAGGGCGAAAATGAATGGCTGCTGACCTTCGCCGATGCCATGACGTTGCTGCTGGCGTTCTTCGTCATGCTGGTGAGTTTTTCCAAGGTCGACATGCTGACCTTCGAGCAGGTGAAGGCCGGTATTGCGCGCGACCTGGGCCAGCGCGCGATCACGCGCCCGGCCGCACAGCTTCGCGCCGAGCTGGATACTCTGGTCGATTCCCTCGGGGTCGCCGATGCGGTCCGCGTCGATACCTTCGCGCGCGGCATCGTCCTCGAGCTCGCCGCGAATGCGTTCTATCAGCCCGGCGCCGCGGTCCTGCGTCCCGAGGCACGACCGATTCTCGAAAGCGTGGCCGAAACCCTGCGCTCGCCGGTCTACAGCAAGTTCAAGGTCGCCGTTGAGGGGCATACGGACGATAATCCGATTGCGAATGACCGCTTCGCGTCGAACTGGGAGCTGTCGGCCGCGCGCGCGACCAATGTGGTGCGGCTGTTCGGCGGCGCCGATATTCCCGTGCATCGGATGCGCGCCGTCGCATTTGCCGAAACCCAGCCGAAATTTGCCAACCGCGACGGCACCGGCAACCCGCTGCCCGAGAACCAGGCGAAGAATCGCCGGATCATCATTCGCGTGCATCGCTGACCGGGCGCCGACAGGCGATCTGCGATTTGACTTTTCGTCGTCGAGCCGTAGCGTGTGCGTCGCATTTCGCTGAACGTTGCACGGGTTACTGAAAATGGAATTCGCAACCGAGTTCTGGGCTTCGATGGTGGCCTTCTGGACGCTGATCATGGATGTGCTCCGTGACACGGCCTTCGGCACGAGTTTCGGGCGCATTATGTTCGGGATTCTGGTCTTCGCGCTGCTGCTGGTGATGCGTGGCCTGTTTGCCCGCTTTGTCATCGGCTGGCTCAAACGGTTGGCAGCGCGCACGCGCAACAAGATCGACGACCAGATGATGGACTCGCTCGAGCGGCCGCTCCGATTTGTCCCGATCGTGCTCGCCTTTTTCGTTGTGACCGAGATGCTTCAACTGGCCGGCGACTTCGACCGGATCGCGCTGCGGCTGACCGAATCCCTGATCGTGTTCACCCTTTTCTGGGGCGTGATCGCGTTGGTCGAACCCCTGTCGCGGATCTTCTCGAAGCTGCGCGATGTCTTGTCGGTCACGATGGTAGAGTGGATCATCAAGGCCCTGAAGCTGGTGCTCGCCCTGATCGGGGCCGCGGCGATCCTCGAATTGTGGGGCGTCAAGATCGGGCCGCTGATCGCGGGCCTGGGTCTGTTCGGGCTGGCCGGTGCACTGGCGGCGCAGGATTTGCTCAAAAATCTGCTGTCGGGTGTTCTGATTCTCGGGGAGAAACGGTTCCAGCCCGGCGACTGGATCAAGGTCGACGGGGTCGTCGAGGGCACGGTCGAGACGATCGGTTTTCGTTCCACGATGGTCCGCCAGTTCGACAAGGCCGTCGTCCAGGTGCCCAACGCCACCCTCGCCGATACCGCCGTGATCAACTTCTCGGAGATGACCCATCGGCGTATCTACTGGAAGATCGGCGTCCTCTACGACACGACGGCCGCGCAGCTGCGCGAGGTCCGGGACGGCATTGAGGCGTATATTCATGGCGATGACGCCTTCGCCGATCCGAAGGAAGTTGCCACCTTCGTGCGGATCGACAGCTTCAACGACAGCAGCATCGACATCATGATCTATTGCTTCACCAAGACCACGAACTGGGGGGAGTGGTTGGTGGTGAAGGAGGCGCTCGCTTATCGGATCAAGGAGATCGTGGAGGGCGCGGGCACCGGCTTCGCGTTCCCCAGCCGCTCGCTTTATGTCGAGGCCCTGCCCGGCAGCGGTCCGGAAACATTCGAGCCGCCGGCCGATGCGACAAGCACGCCCGCCCAGGCGGCGACATCTAACGCGGCCGCCGCATCCGCCGCGATCGGCAACGTGTCGGGGGACGGCGAGGGCTAGCCCACGGGCTCACCCCTGGCGTTCCGCCGCGCGCTGCGCAGCCTCGTCTTCCAGCGCATCGACATCCGCGGCATCGATTATCCGGCTTGCCATGCGGAAGCCAAAACCCGCGCGGGCCATCGCCGCCATGTCGCGGTCGCGCCGTGCGGCCCGGTCGTCACGCCGCCAGGGCCCCAGGCGGCGGCGCTGGGCATGGCGGCAGGCTGCGGTGAACTCGGCGTCGGGATTGGCTTCGGCAAGCGTTTCGAGCGCGGCGGCGATATCGTCGTTGCCGACGCCCTTGATCTTCAGAGACATCTCGATCTTGCGCCGCGAGGCGCCCGAGCGGTGCAGGCTCGCGGCCCGGTTCTCGGCATATAACCGGTCGTTCACCAGCTTTCGTTTGACGAAGTCCGCGACAATATCGTCGGCCCATCCCGTGGCTTCTGCCATGTCTGTGTCGTGCAGGCGCGTGGATCGGCGGACCCGGCGCATCAACACCTCATGCAGGTTTGCCGCCGACGTCGCATATCGGTCGATATAGGACAGGGCGGCCTTGCGCAGGCGTTCGGCCGTCGCGGGTTTGGGCTTGCGCCGCGGCTTGTCGTTGTGCCTCCCGGGCGTCGGTTCGTCGTCGGTGAAATCCTCGCTCATATGTCCATCGCTTGCCGCGCGCAGGGCGCGGGCATAAGTTCGCGCCCATGGAGATGGGTATGACGGAAATGACCAGAGACCGCGCAGGCTCCGGCGATGCGCCACATGTGCGCCGCTTCGGCCATGTGAACTGGCGGGGTGTGTGGACGCTGTATCACCGCGAGGTCAAACGGTTCCTGAAAGTTTTCACCCAAACCATAGCAGCTCCGGTGGTCACGACGCTGCTGTTCTACGCCATCTTCAGCGTGGCGCTCACCAATCGCGTGGGGACAGTCGGGACGACATCCTTCGTCGTGTTCCTGGCGCCGGGCCTGATCATGATGACGATCCTGCAGAATTCCTTCGCCAACACGTCGTCGTCGCTCATGGTCTCGAAGGTGCAGGGCAACATTGTGGATGTGCTGATGCCGCCGATCAGCCCGATCGAAATGATGTGCGCCTACATCTCCGGCGGCGTCACCCGGGGCATGATCGTCGCGACCGCGTCCACCGCAGCGATGTTCTTCCTTGTCGATCTGCCGTTTGAAAAGCCCGGCGCGATCGTGTTTTTCGCGCTTTCGGCCTCGGTCATGCTGGCGTTGCTGGGCATGATCGGCGGCATCTGGGCCGACAAGTTCGATCATATGGCGGCGATCACAAACTTCGTGATTGTGCCGCTCTCATTCCTGTCGGGCACCTTCTATTCGATCGAACGGCTGCCCGAGACCTGGCAGTTCGTCGCCCAGTTCAACCCGTTCTTCTATGCCATTGATGGTTTCCGCTATGGGTTCATCGGCCAGGGGGATGCCGGCTTCTGGCTCGGTGCCGCCGTGATGCTCAGTGTCGATCTGGTCTTGTTTCTGATCGTCCACCGGATGCTCGTCACCGGCTACAAGCTCAAATCCTGATCGCGCGATGGCATCGCGAAACGACATAATCCTTGGCGGCCGACCGGTCGTGCGCCGCTTCGGTGCCGTCAATTATCGTGGCCTGGCCCAGATGTATTCGCGCGAGATGATGCGCGGTTTTAAGATCTGGGGCATCACGCTGGCCGCACCGACGGTCCGTGCGCTGCTCTTTGCCAGTGTGTTCGGGCTGGCCATTGACCGGCCGGACGTCACGATGGGCGGGGTGCCGTTCCTCGATTTCCTGTTGCCAGGTCTGGTCGCCGTCGCCGCGCTGGAGCGCTCGTTCCAGTCGAGCGCCTTCTCCATTGTGTATGACAAGACCGAGGGCATTTTCCCCGACATGGCCATGCTCCCGCTCACGCCGGGGGAGATCGTGCTTGGCTATGCCGCGGCGTCGGTCTCGGCGAGCCTGATTGTGGGCGCCGTCGTCTGGGCCGCACTCCTGCCGGTGGGTGGGGCCGTGCCCGTAGCGCCGCTGACCCTGATCTTCTTCGTCGCGCTGGGATCATTGATGATCGCGCTGTTCAGCCAGATCACGGGTCTTTGGGCGCGCAAATGGGATTATCTGGAATCCGTCCAGACCTTCATCTTCATGCCCTTCGTCTTCCTGTCCGGCGTGTTCTTTTCGCTCGATGAATTGTCGGCCACGGCGCAGCCCTTCGCCCGGGCCAATCCGGTCTTCTATATCGTCGACGGGATCCGGTTCGCCATCACCGGCCGGGCCGACGCCAATCCCTGGGTCGGTGCGGGCGTGTGCCTGGGCGTGATTGTCGTCCTCTGGATCTTCGTCTACCGCCTGTTCGCGGCGGGTTATCGGATGAAGAGTTAGGCGCCCTGCGCCGTTGACTTCCGCAGCGCCTTTTTCGATAGTCACCGCCTTTTTCGCGGCTGCATTTGCGGGCCGCGCAACGCGATCAGTTTGGAGATTGAGATCATGAACGCGGTGATGCCGAATTACGGTTATCCGACCGTCTCGTTCGAGCGGGGCGAAGGCGCCTATCTGTTCGATACGGATGGCCGTCGTTATCTCGATTTTGCGGCCGGGATCGCGGTGAATTCCCTGGGACACAGCCACCCCGCACTGGTGAACGCGTTGAAGGATCAGGCCGAACGGCTCTGGCATGTCTCCAATCTCTACGCCATTCCCGACCAGGTGCGGATGGCCGAACGCCTGTGTGCGCTGTCCTTCGCCGACGGGGTGTTCTTCTGCAATTCGGGCACCGAGGCGATGGAGGGGGCGGTCAAGGCCGCACGGCGGTTCCACGCCCAGAACGGTGCGCCGGAGAAATGGCGTTCAATCACCCTGGAGGGATCCTTCCACGGGCGGACGATCGCCATGCTATCGGCCTCGAAGAACCCCAAGCATCTGGATGGCTTCGGCGAACCGGCCGATGGGTTCGATATCGTGCCGGTCCATAATATGAATGCGCTGCGCAATGCGATCACGCCGGAAACCGCAGCGATCGTCGCCGAGCCGATCCAGGGCGAGGGCGGTCTGCGGCCGCTCGAAGAAGACTATCTGCGTGATCTCCGCGCGACTGCCGATGAGTTCGGCCTGCTCCTGGTCTTCGACGAAGTGCAGACCGGGTTCGGCCGGACCGGCAAACTGTTCGCCCATGAATGGTCGGGCGTGACCCCGGACGTCATGGCCTGCGCGAAGGGCATTGCGGGCGGATTTCCGTGCGGCGCGGTGCTGGCGACCGAGGCGGTGGCCGCCTCGATGACCGCCGGTTCCCACGGCAGCACCTTCGGCGGCAATCCGCTGGCGATGGCGGTGGCGAATGCGAATCTCGACGTGCTGACCGCGGACGGTTTCCTCGACAACGTCATCCGCTCGGGCGATGCTTTGCGGGCGGGCCTGCGCGAGATCGCCGGCCGGCATCCCGACATCATCAGCGACGTGCGTGGCCAGGGCCTCATGATCGGCATGGTCATCGCAGAGCCACATACGAACGGACAGCTGGGCGAGGCTGCGCGGGATTCGAACCTGCTCACTGTCGTGGCGGGCGAGAATGTCCTCCGCATGTTGCCGCCGCTGATTATTGGCGAAAGCCAGATTGCAGAGGCACTCGAGGCCATCGAACAGGCCTGTACATCTCTGGCAAGTGCCGGCGATGCCTGAGCCCCGGGATTTTCTCGATCTGGATCAGATCGACGCCGCGACTCTGCGGAGCATCATCGACGTCAGCGCCCGGATAAAGGCTGCTGGTGAACGAAAGCCGCTGCTTGCCGACCGAACGCTTGCGATGGTGTTCGAGAAACCGAGCACGCGCACGCGGGTTTCGTTTGACGTGGCGATGCAAACACTGGGCGGCAGTGTCGTCAGCCTCGAGCCGGAGGGCTCGCAGCTGGGGCGCGGTGAGACCCTGGCCGATACGGCCCGGATCCTGTCCCAGTATGTCGATGTCATCATGTTCCGGACGTCGTCTGTGGCCAATCTCGAGGAGATGGTCGAGGCGGCTACGGTGCCGGTGATCAACGGGCTAACTGACCGATCGCACCCCTGTCAGATCATGGCCGATATCATGACCTTCGAAGAGGAAGTCGGGCCGATTGCGGGCAAGGTGGTTGCGTGGAGCGGTGACGCCAACAATGTTGCGAATTCCTGGATTCATGCCGCGGCCCGCTTCGGGTTTGAGTTCCGTGTGGCGTCGCCCCCGGATTTGCGCCCGCCGCAGGACATTCTCGACTGGGCTGCCGCGAACGGTGGGAATATCTCCGTCGGTGATGATCCCGAGACCGCCGTGGCGGGGGCGGATTGCGTGGTCACCGACACCTGGGTGTCCATGGGCGACAAGGAAGCCGACAAGCGCCGCGCGCTGTTGGCGCCGTATCGCGTCGACGCAGCGTTGATGGCGAAAGCCGGGTCCGACGCAGTGTTCATGCACTGCCTGCCGGTCTATCGCGGCGACGAAGCGACCGCCGACGTGGTGGACGGTCCGCAATCTGTTGTCTGGAATGAAGCCGGGAATCGGCTGCATGCACAGAAGGGTATCCTTCTCTGGTGCCTGCTCGGGAGTGGGGCCTTTGCCTGATGCGGGTGGTGCGCCCGACCGCCGCGGCCCGGCGCGGCCGGCTGATGATCTGATTCAGCCATTCCAGCTTGAATCCGGCGATGACGGTGAAGCGAAACTGAGCGGCCGTCTGGCCAGGCTCGGTGAGGCCGTCGACGATGTGCTGCGCCGGCATGATTATCCCGAGAAGGTCGCGGAATTGCTTGGTGAGGCGATCGCCTTGAGCGCGACCCTGGCTGGCGCGCTGAAGTTCGACGGCATTTTTACCCTGCAGGTGCAGGGCGACGGCCCGGTGTCGCTGTTGCTGGCCGATGTGCAGACCATGGATGGGGCCGAGCGCTATCTGGTCCGCGGCTATGCAAAATATGACGATGATGCATTGGCGGCACATGAGGCCGGTGAAAGCCTGCTCGGCGAGGGGTATTTTGCCCTCACCGTTGATCAGGGCAAACACACCGAACGCTATCAGGGCATGGTCGAGATCACCGGCACGACATTGGCCGAATGTGCCCAGCACTATTTTCGCCAGTCCCAGCAGATGGACGCCGCCATCACCCTGTCGGCGGGCCGAACAGGCCCGGATGGCGCGTGGCGCGCGGGGGCCATCATGGTGCAGCGGATCGCCGACGATCCCAACATCCAGCTTCCGTCCGACGACGGCGATGACACCTGGCGGCGGGTGATGATGCTGATGGCGACGGGAACGCAGAACGAGATGCTCGACCCGGCCCTGGCCGCTGAGCGTTATCTGTTCCGTCTGTTCCACGAGGAAGGCGTCCGCGTGACGGAGTCCCGACCGGTCGCCCGGGGATGCCGCTGTTCATCCGATCGGGTGTTCAACGTCCTGGTGCAGTTGCCGCGTGAGGATCTCCAGGACCTGGCCGTTGACGGCAATCTCGAAGTGACCTGCGAGTTCTGCAGCGAGACCTATCGCTTCACACCCGAAGCCGTTGCGGCACGGGCGGCAGAAACGGCCACCGAAGCTGGCGCCGAGGCCGCCATCAATTCGCCCGAATCTTCCACTAGATGATCTATTAGCGATCATTGTTCGCGATAACTCGGGGGGGCGTTGCATGTACCGATTTAACAGGCGCACCGCGCTGGCCGGATTCTCGGGCCTGGTTCTTGCCGGTTGCACCACACCCTCACCGGCGCCGCGATATCCGGAACTAACCTTCACCCATCTGCCGCCCATCCGTCTCGATGCGGCGGAGCTGGAGATCGTGGACGGGTTTAAATCGCCCTTCGCGTCGCCCAATATCGAACATCTGATGCCCGTTTCACCGGCGACGGCGATGCGCCGCTGGGCCCGGGACCGACTCCTGCCGGTCGGCAGCGGCGGTCGGATTGTCTTCACGATTGCCGACGCGGCCGTCATCGAAACCCCTCTGGCGCCGACGCCAGGCCTGCGTGGCGCGGTGACCAAAGACCAGTCCGAGCGCTATGACGCCCGGCTTGAAGTGCAGATCACGGTGGATGGTGGCGACACCCGACGCCGTGGTGAGGTGACGGCCGAGGCGATGCGCAGCCGGACCGTGGCCGAGGGGATTTCTCTCAATGAGCGTGAGAAGATCTGGTTTCAGATGACCGAGGATCTGGTCACCAATATGAATGGCGAGCTCGAAACGGCAATCCGTTCGTTCCTGCAGCCATTCCTGGTCGCGGCGTCCTAGGGCACCGGCGCCCCGGACACACACCATTCCTGTAGCCGGTCGAGGAACGCCGCGCAGGCGTCCAGCTCATGTTCGGCAATCCACTCATCGGGCTGATGGGCCTGCGCGATATCGCCGGGGCCGCACAGGAGCGCGGGAATTCCGTGCTGCTGGAACTGGCTGGCTTCGGCCACATAGGCGACCGTGTGGGTCGTGTTCGCACCTGTCAGATGTCGCACGAGCCGCTCGGCAGGTGAATCCGGATCCGCGCGCAAAGGCGGCACGGCGGCGAGGGGAGAGAGTTGTACGTCTGCATCGGGATGGACGGATTTGATTCGCGGCCGCAGTTCGTCATCCAGATAGGTTCGCACCTGGGCCTCGATGGCGTCCGCGTCGACGTCGGGCAGCGGGCGAAACTCCCAGGAAACCACGCAGCGTTCGGCGATAATGTTAAGCGCCTCGCCACCCTCGATCTGTCCGATGTTGAAGGTTGTCCAGGGCGGCGTGAATCCGCTTTCGGGCATCGCCGCAGCTTCAGCCTCTGCGGCGATGCCGGACAGGAAGGCGACAAACTCAGCGGCAAAACCGATGGCGTTTGCGCCGAGATGCGGCGCGCTGGAATGGGCCGCGACACCCGTGAAGATTGTCTCGAACCCGCGGATGCCCTTATGTGCCGTGACGATCTGCATGTTCGTCGGTTCGCCGACGATGGTGAGCGCCGGCATCGGCAAGACGTCGCCCAGACGGGCAATCATTCGCCCCACACCGAGGCAGCCGACCTCTTCGTCATAGGACAGGGCGATGTGGACCGGCGTTTGCAAGTCTGCTGTTGCCAGCGCCGGCACCTTGTCGAGTACGACGGCGATAAACCCCTTCATGTCTGCCGATCCGCGCGCATATTGGCGCGCTTCGCCATCGACGTTCCGTGCGGTCAGTTCGAAGGGGTCGCTGGTCCAGTCCTGGCCGGTCACCGGCACCACGTCGGTGTGCCCGGACAGGACGACGCCGCCTTCGCGTGCCGGCCCGATGGTGGCCAGCAGATTCGACTTGGTGCCGTCGTCGCTTTCGATGCGCTGGGAGTCCACGCCGTGACGCGCCAGATACGCCTCGATGAACGCAATCAGCTCGAGGTTCGATCTGTGGGACGTCGTGTCGAAGCCGACCAGCTGGGCCAGAATTTCAATGGCGCGGTTCGGCTCTCCCGGCATGGTCAATTTCTCCAGAAGGCGGGCGTCAGGATGACCAGTACCGTGAACAGTTCAAGCCGCCCGAGAAGCATGCCGGCAGAGAGCATCCATTTCGCCGCATCGGGCAGATCCGCGAAGGTGCCCGACGGGCCAATGACCGGGCCGAGGCCGGGGCCGACATTTGAAATCGCCGTTGCAGCGCCCGAGAGGCTCGTCAGGAAATCCAGACCGAGCAGGCTCAGGCCGAGCGCCAGCAGGATGAAGACGAGGATATAGAAGAACACAAACCCCAGGACCGACAGGGCGATCTCCTCGGTGATCGGGTTCCTGTTGTAATGGGGAATGAATACGCCGTGGGGTTGCAGCAGGCGCTTGATCTGCATCGTCGCGATCGCATAGAGCACCTGGAAGCGGAAGATCTTGATGCCGCAGGTGGTCGAGCCGGCGCAGCCGCCGATAAACATGATCACGAAGAAGATGATCATCGCGAAGCTGCCCCAATTGTCGAAGGCCGCGGTGGTGAAACCGGTTCCTGTCACGATCGACACGCCGTTGAAGGTCGCCGTTCGGATAGAGGCGCCGAGCGACATATCCTGGGAGAGATAAAGGCTCGCGCTCAAGATCGCCATGATCGCGATGACGATGGCCAGAAACCAGCGGACCTGGGAATCATGCAGCAGTCCCATGGGACGGCCACGCGCGGCCTGCAGGTACAGAACGAAGGGCAGGGAGCCGACAATCATGAAGACGATGGCGATGATGTCGATGCCGGTTTTGTCGAACACGCCGATGCTGTTGTCCGAGGTCGAGAACCCGCCGGTCGCGATGGTCGTCATCGCGTGGGCGATGGCGTCGAAGCCCGGCATGCCGGACAGCCAGTAGCCGAGTGCGCACACCAGGGTGAGCCCCAGATAGATCGAACCGATCGCGGTGGATGTCTGTGCTGCGCGGGGGAGGACCTTCTCCGATGTGTCCGAGCTCTCCAGGCGGAATAGCTGCATGCCGCCAACTTGCAGCATCGGTAGAACGGCGATCGCCATGACGATGATACCGATCCCGCCGAGCCATTGGAGCAGGGCGCGCCAGATCAATATTCCCGGCGGTGCGGAGTCGAGCCCGATGATCACCGTTGAGCCGGTGGTCGTGATCCCGGACATGGCCTCGAAGAAAGCATCGGCGAAGCTCAAATTCAGGCCGGCGAATGCAAACGGCAGTGCGGCGAAGACCGTCAGGCCGAGCCAACTCGCTGTGGTCAGGACGAAGGCCTCGCGAATCCCGATCTTCATGTCGCCGCCGCGCATGGTCAGGATCAGCGAAACCCCGATGAACAGGGTCAGGCCCGCGGATGCGAGAAAGACCTGCCAATCGTCATTGCCGCTCGCGGCATCGACCAACGCTGGCAGGAACATGGCGATGGACAAGGTCGTGAGCAGGATGCCCAGGATGAAGAGAATGGGTCGGAAATCTAGCAAATGGATCTCTCGTGGCCCGTTTGTGCCCGTGGTCTGAAAGCGCCGACGGGCCGGTGTGCGGCGGATGATTGGTGAAAATCGGCGGTCTGTCCAGCGCCGGAATTAGGTCAGGATGATGAGCCTGGCGAGATATTTCCGATGAACGAAAGGAATTCGCGCCGCGTATCGGAAGATTCGCGGAATGCGCCGAGCATCCGGCTGGTCACCATGACCACGCCGGGTTTGTGGACGCCGCGGGTCGTCATGCACTGATGTTCGGCCTCGATCACGACGGCAACGCCCTTGGGTTGCAGAACGTCATTGATGCAGTTGGCGATCTGGGCGGTCAGCTTTTCCTGAATCTGTAGCCGCTTGGCATAGGCCTCCGCGACCCGCGCCAGCTTGCTGATGCCCACAACCCGGCTTTCGGGAAGGTAGCCGATATGAATCTTGCCAAGGATCGGGGCCAGATGATGTTCGCAATAGGATTCGAGCCGGATGTCGCGCAACACGACCATCTCGTCATAGCCATCCACTTCCTCGAACGTCCGTTCGAGATAGGCGAGCGGATCCTCGCGATAGCCGGCGAAAAATTCCTCGAACGCCCGGGCCACCCGCGCCGGCGTGTCGACGAGCCCCTCGCGCGTGGGATCGTCTCCCGCCCAGCGCAGCAGGGTGCGGACGGCATCTTCCGCCTGGGCGCGATCGGGCGCTGGCGATGTGTTTCCCGGCTTGTCGTCTGACATGATCTCTTCCGATTTATCCGGCCGCGTCGGCGGCGGGTGCGCGCTCAGTTCAGTCGCACGACCTGATGCGGGCTGTCGAGCGAGAAGGCCGGGATGTCGATCTCGATCAGGTCGCCATCATCGGTCTGCATCTGATAGGAGCCGACCATGATGCCCGACGGCGTGGCGAGCGGCGTGCCGCTTGTGTACTCAAACGTCTCCCCGGGCTCGAGAACTGGCTGTTCCCCGACAACTCCGGAGCCCCGTACTTCCTGAACCAGCCCGTTGGCGTCGGTGATATGCCAGTAGCGCGAACGCAGCTGCACGGTATCGGGCCCGCAATTCTCGATCCGGACCTGATATGCCCATACGAAATGATCCTCGTCGGGTTCGGACTGATCCTCGAGAAATATAGGGGTCACGGTGACCGAGATGTCCTTGGTCGTCTGGTTGTACATCTGGTCGTAAATTTGTTCGTACATCTGCCTGCGCCCGAATCGGGTATTGCACCGCACCTTTGTGCGTTTCAACGGAAATTTCGGGGCGATTTGGCTACATGACGACGCAAAAGTCCACCCTATCGGCCTGTAACAATGTTGCCAGCCGCATCGCCGTCCCGGTTGCGCGGCCGGGGGTCGTTGACTATAGAGTCGGCCTCCCAATGCGGGTGTAGTTCAATGGTAGAACGGCAGCTTCCCAAGCTGCATACGAGGGTTCGATTCCCTTCACCCGCTCCATTTGCCCATTTGAGTACGATCGCCGGATCGTCGGCGCTATCGCAGGTGGCAACGCGTAGCGGGATCGGGTGATGGAAAACCGGACAATTGCGATCGCGGGGGGCGGAATCGGCGGATTGTCCGCCGCACTGGGGCTGTCCGCTAAGGGATTTGACATCGTCGTCCTGGAAAAGGCGTCGAAACTCGGCGAAATCGGGGCCGGAATCCAGCTCGCGCCAAATGCCTTCCACGCGCTGGACTATTTTGGCGTCGGTGCCGCCGCGCGCGAGAAGGCCGTGTTCGTCGACATGTTGCGCCTGATGGACGCGGTCAGCGGCGAAGAGATCATCCACATCCCCCTCGATGGACCCTTCCGCGAACGGTTCGGAAATCCCTATGCGGTGATTCACCGGGCCGACCTGCACGGCGTGTTGCTTGATGCGTGCCAAGCCCGCGCGAATATCGAGCTCAAGGTCAGTTGCGAGGTCGCGGGATACAGGCAAGACGGCGCGGGTGTGTCGGTGCAGCTCGCCGGCGGGGAGCAGATTTCGGCCGACATTCTGATCGGCGCGGACGGCCTCTGGTCGAACCTGCGCGCCAGCGTGGTCGGCGATGGGGCGCCGCGCGTGTCGGGGCATTCCACCTACCGTTCGGTGATCCCGTTTGACGAGATGCCTGAGGAATTGCGCTGGAACGCGGCCACGCTCTGGGCCGGACCCAAATGCCACATCGTCCACTACCCCCTGTCGGACTGGAAGTACTTCAATCTTGTCGTCACCTACCAAAATGACGCGCCCGAACCGGTCGCCGGCCTGCCGGTGTCAAAAGACGAAGTCCGCAAGGGCTTCGCGCATATCCATGAGAGCGCGCAAAAGATCATTGAGATCGGAAATGACTGGCGGCTCTGGGTGTTGTGCGACCGTGATCCGGTCGAAAATTGGGTCGACGGGAACGTGGCCCTGCTCGGGGATGCCGCCCATCCGATGATGCAGTATTACGCGCAGGGCGCGTGCATGGCGATGGAAGACGCCGTCTGCCTGTCACACAACCTCGATGCCCACCGCGGGGACATTCACGCCGGTCTGATCGCCTATCAGGATCAGCGCCTGGTGCGCACCGCGCGGGTCCAGATCGGATCCCGCGTGATCGGCGACCTCGTCAATCACCCCGAGGGGATGCACGCCCGGGTTCGCAACGAGATCATGCGTTCGATGAGCGTGGAAGATTACTACGACCGGCTCGCATGGCTGTATGGCAACACGGGTCTGACCGAGGCCTCCGCACACGGATTTTCGTAGACCGAGTTTCGGGAATCCGGTCGCGATCGCGCCACCGCTCGTGTCATACTGGGGCCGCAGAAAAACCCAATTGAGATGGTGATCACGATGAAAACAATCGAGATATCCCCCGAAGAGATGCAAAGCCGCGTGTCCCGGTTTCGCGATTTGAAGCCGCTCCACGCGGCCGAGACCCTCGAAATGCCGCAGGAAGCCAAGGACGTGATTTATGCCCGTGAGCTGCTGTCGGTGATCGGGCTCGGCGGTACCGAAGACACGCCGGTCAACCAGGGTGCTCCGATCCAGGGTTCGGGTGGGATCACCATGACCCACGCCGTGTGCCCTCCCGGTACCGGGCCGGAACTGCACAATCATCAGCAAACCTATGAGACCTTCACCGTTCTGCGAGGCCGCTTCGAGGTGACCTGGAACGACGATGGCGCGCAGCGTGTCGAGCTCGACGAGTTCGACACGATTTCGGTGCCGCCGGGTGTTTGCCGCGCGTTTCGCAACATCGGCGATGATGAAGGCCTGCTCCAGGTGGTCATCAGCGGCGGCGTGCACGATATGACGGATATCGCCTTCACGCCCGCGATCGCCGAAAAACTCTCGGGCTTCGGTGACAATGTCGTCGAACAGTTCGAGGAACGCGGCATGCGGTTTACTGCCGGCGTGGATGCCGCCTGACGCCGGCCTGATTTATCAAATGATCAATAAGGGCGGCCTCTCGGGTCGCCCTTTTTTCATTCCCGCGCTTATTGAGGAGGATCAATGCGGTGCCCGGCATCCGGGTCGATGGTGATGAGACACCACAGAGGGAAACCGAAATGAGCTATCAATCCATATGCGTTGGACTTTTGCGTGGCGATTCCCGAAACCAGGCCACGCTGGATGCGGCGGTCCGACTGGCCGCGGAACGGGACGCCCATCTGACCGGCATGCTGTTGATCCCACCGCTGAACATCCCGGTCTATGCCGCGATCCCGCTGCCCGACGATGTCATGAGCGACTATTACAACGACGCGGAGAAGGAAGCCGAAGAACTCCGCGCGGTGTTCGAGGAGCGTTGCCGGTCCGCCGGCGTGATGTCAAACGAATGGCGGGGCGGCGCGCAGAATATCGTGCAAAGCCTGCAAAATATCGCGCCCGTCACCGATCTGTTCGTGCTGACCCAGCATGGCGGCGGCGACTATAGCTGGCTGATCGGCGAGGCCAGTCTGGCCCTGGGAACACCGGTGCTGGCAATCCCGGAGGCCGGCAATTTCGAAAGCATCGGCAAATCGGTGTTGCTCGCCTGGTCGCCGCGGCGTGAATGCGCGCGTGCCGTCCGCGATGCCATGCCGCTGCTCCAGGATGCCGATCGTGTGATTGTCTTCCGCGGCAACGCCGAAGACGATGGCCGGGACGTAGAGCTCGGTGCGCATCTGGCGCGCCACGGGGTGAAAGTCGAGATCAAGCATGTGGACACGCACGAAGTCTCGTTAGGCAATGCCGTCCTGAATGCGGTCACGGATGAGGGTTGCGATATGGTCGTGATGGGGGCCTACGGGCATTCGCGCATACGCGAGTTGGCGTTCGGCGGCGTGACCCGGGAGGTTCTCGAACACATGACGGTCCCGACGTTGTTGTCCCACTAGCGTATGCGGTCCACTGTGCGGTCATGACACCGCAACTCAAACGGGTGCTGACGCTGCCGCTCCTGACGCTGTATGGCGTCGGCACAACGGTGGGCGCGGGCATCTATGTGCTGACCGGCAAGGTGATCGAGGCTGCGGGCGCATTCTCCCCGTTGAGCTTTCTGGCGGCGGCATGCCTGGCGGGTCTGAGCGCGGCGAGCTTCGCGGAGTTGAGCGCGCGGATGCCGCGGTCTGCCGGTGAAGCGCTGTATGTGCGCGAAGGATTGCGGATGCCCCGCCTGTCGGTTGTTGTGGGGCTCCTGGTCGCGGCGTCGGGGGTGATCTCCTCGGCCGTGCTGACCAAGGGCTTTACGGGCTATGTCGGGCTTGTGCTGGACTGGCCAACGCCGATCTTCACGGCGCTGTTGCTGGCGGGGCTGGTTCTTCTGGCGATCTGGGGGATCCGGGAGGCGGTGATGGTGGCGGCGGTGATCACGGTGCTGGAGGTCGCGGGCCTGGTGCTGGTGGTCTGGGTCGCACGCGACGGTTTGGCCGATTCGGGCGCCTGGGTAGAGACCATCCTGCAGAACGCGCAGTGGCCGGCATTCGGTGCGCTTGCCTCGGGCGCCGTGCTGGCCTTCTTTGCGTTCATCGGCTTTGAGGACATGGTGAACGTCGCAGAGGAGGTTCGCGATGTCAGGCGCACCATGCCGCGGGCCATCCTGCTGACCCTGCTGATCACCGCATTTCTGTATTTTGCCGTCTCGCTGGTCGTCTTGCTGAGCGCGTTCGGGGCCGATCTGGGGCAGAGCGACGCACCCCTGGCCGAGATTTATGCCCGCGCCACCGGCGGCTCACCACTGCCGATCGTGTTCATCGGCACCCTGGCTATTGTGAACGGGGCGCTGATCCAGATCATCATGGGTTCGCGTGTGCTCTATGGTCTCGCCGCGCAAGGGCAGATTGCCAGCGTCTTTGGCACGCTGCATCCCACGCGCCGGACGCCGATCGTTGCGACACTTGTCGTCGGTAGCCTGGTCGCATTGCTCGCCCTGTTCTTCCCGCTGGAAGGACTGGCGCGCGCGACATCCGTCATTGTTTTGAGCGTGTTCACGCTGGTGAATCTCTCGCTGGTCGCGCTCAAATGGCGCGGCACGGTCTCGGACGAATCCCATTTCCGCGTGCCGGTGTGGGTGCCTGTTGTCGGGGGATGTGCGAGCGCCGGTTTGGTCGTCTATCAGCTCGGGGCGTTTGCCTTGATGGCTTAGTTTCGTGGGCGAAAATTCACCACGCTCGTTGCCTGTAATTCCTTCTCCGTATCCGTGGGGCCCGTCAGGGCGAAACATTCAACGGGCAGGCGAAAGACCCGACCGCCGGGGTCGGACCAATGGGTGTGCAACCATCGGCTCGGCGGCGGCAGTTCTGCATAAATCCGTGTGCATTGCTCGGTCTCGGCGATTTGCAGGAGGCCGCCGAGCATGTCCAGTGCCATATGCCGTTCGCGGGTGCGGTCGATGATGATGGTGCGGGTCGCCGCCAGAACACGATCCGGCGTGCCGCTGGTGGAGACCTCATAGGCGACCAGTCCGCGAATTTGGCCGTTGCGCGATGCCAACAATATACCGGGAGGCCTGCGCTCGGAGGGGTCGGCCACGGCGCTTGTTTCGGCGAAGTGACGCCAATCCTCAAGTGTCATCTGCGAGTCTGCCTCACGCGCGAGCGGAAAGACCAGATCGACCTGATCTGTGGTGAGCGCGAACAATTCCGTGCGGGCTGCAGACACCAATACCTCTGCGTTAAATTTCTCCAGAAATCATGAAACGCCTTTCCACAGAACTTTCATTGACGTGCCTCAAAATGAGTCGTCATATAATGAAAATCGCTAATGTAATTCTCGCGAATCGAATCCAGTGGGTGTCCCAAAAGGAAATCGTGATGTCTGAGACTTCGAAGCGAACCGGCAAGAAACCACATCATCGTTGCGACACCTGCGACGTGCGCCATAAGGCGATGTGCGCGGCGGTTGACTACGAACATACAGACCAGCTTCAGGCGATCGTCAGCCATCGCGATTATGCGCCGGGTCAGGTGATTTTCGAGGAAGGCGATTCCGCCGATTTCGTCTTCAACATTTCGGCCGGCGAAGTGCGCTTGTACAAGCTTTTGCCCGATGGCCGGCGCCAGGTGACGGGCTTTCTGACCCCCGGTGATTTCCTGGGGTTGGTGACCGACAGCACTTACGCCTATGGCGCCGAAGCCATTGGCCAGGTCGAATTGTGCTGCATGCAACTTACCAATCTGGAACGCCTGCTTGCCGATATACCGCCGGTGCGTGAGAAGCTTCTGGATATGAGCCGTGACGAGTTGGCCGCGGCCCAGGAGCAGATGCTGCTGCTTGGCCGGAAAACTGCGCGTGAGAAGATCCTCTCCTTCCTGCTCTATCGCCACAAACATCTGGGCCGGACAGACCAGGATGCGAGTATCGATTTGCCGATGTCGCGTACCGACATCGCGGATTATCTCGGGTTGACCATCGAAACGGTCAGCCGGACCTTCACGGCGTTGCGCGACGAGGGGTTGATCGAGCTGCCCCATCCGCATCACGTGATTTTTCCCGACCTTGATGCCATGCGGGACGCCGCCGAGGCGGCCTAAGGCCGTCCAAGTTTGGGCTTGGTGCCGCGGATTTTTTCGAACCAGCTTTGACGTGCGTCAAGATGGCGGCCTTGCGTGGCGCGTATGTTTCAGATCGACCTTTGTTAACTCCCGAAGGAATTCGATCGATGACCCTGCGCAACATTCGTCTTGAGCTTGGACGCGACAGTGACTTTCCCGAAGGCAGCGTCGAGCGCGGCTATGAATTCGCGGCCCCATTGACCGACGACGGGCATCTGGATCGCGATGAATGGCATGACGTGCGCGACAAATGCACGGTGCGTCGCTTCTGGCATAACGAGCCGGACGAGCACGGGCATCTGGTCCATCGCGGACGCGGTTGGGCGTTCCACTATGACGATGGGCCGGCCGATGAGGATGAGCCCTTGTTCAAGCTGGACCGGCATACGCTGGTGCAGGGCGAGTATGTCTCTATCACCGAACATGACGGCGTGTTGCGCACGTTCCGGGTCGTGCGGGTGCGCTGAGCCTCGGCCGACTAGCGGAGCGCCATCTCCGTGGCAATACGCGCGAATGTAAGCGCACGAATTTCCGGACGCCGGATGGCTTCGGCCTGTGCGAGCGCTTCCGCCAGGGTGGATCTGGCGCCGGTCGTGTCGCCGCGCGATTGTTGCTGCATGGCGATGGCGGCGAAGGTCCAGCTTCGCAGGCCCGGTGAGCCAATCCGTTTTGCGTTATGGATCGCGCGATCCATGTTTCCCCGCGCGGTATACAGGCGCGCGAGGTCGGCAAAGATGGCGCTTTGCCGGAGCGGGTGGCTGATTAAATCGACGGTGATTTCAGCAGCTGCGGCATTCGCATTGATCATCTGCTCGCGCGCGATCACCGCATAGGTGAAGGACAGTGCATTGCCGGATTCGATCGTCGCGGCGATCTCGAGCGCGGTGGCGAACTGTCCGTTGCGCGCCGCGGCCCGCGCGATCACACTGCGCCCCGTTCCCATGAGGCCCGGAACCGGAAGCAGTTCGAGGGTCTGAAGTGCGGCGGCATAGTCGCCGGTGCGGGCCTGTGCGCCGGCGATGGAAATATAGGCGGCACCCCGCAAGCCCCGTTCCTGGATGGCGCGCGCAATCGCGAAGGCGCCCGAAAGATCACCTGCGCGCGCCTGGGCCCCGGCCAGCTCGCGCAACGCGCGCGAGCGGTCGCTCGAATCTCGCATACCGTCGATCGTTATGCGCGCGGCGGCCAGTCGGCCGTTTTCGGACTGCGCCTTGGCGATGGCGCCCGCAATCACGTCACGCAGGGAAACATCTTCGAGGCTGTCTGCGAAGTGTCGCGCGGCGGCGATCTCGCCATTCTGCGCCTGTGCGGACGCCATTTCGACGCGCGTCCATTCCCGCTCGCTTTCGCTTTCCATCTCCGCGACCACCGCGCGGGCGCCCTGGAAATCCCCCGCGTGGACATGTGCCACGGCGACCGCCCGCAGCGCCCAGATACGGAACGTCCCCGGCGCGATATCGCGCGCGGTCTGCAGGGCGCCCGTCAGCCCTCCGGCGCTTATCTGGGCGTCGACGATCTGGCGCAACACGCGCCCGCGCGCGCCTTCATCGACGATCTGTCCGCCGTTCGAGACGGCCAGCTCGAACAGGCAGTCGACCACGGGGGCGGCGATGCAGTCTGTTGTGTTTTGGGCGGCCGCGGACGATGAGTCTGCCTGCGCATTGAATGTGATCAGGAGCGTCGCGATGAGCGCCAACAGCCCGTGTGCAGGCCGTAGGAATCTTGCGATGTTCGATGCGTGCTGCATGATCCGATCCGGCATATTCTAGCCGGAAACCGGACGCGTCTCCGATCACATCTTTGTCGTCTTCCGGCGCCGGTTCTCGAAGTAGATCGAGTAGTAGTTCCCGCCAAAAATAATAAGCGCGCCGATCAAGACCGGCAGCTGGGCGGTCTCGTTGTAAAGCAGGAGCCCGACCACCACGATCAATGGCAGGCGCATGAAGTCCATCGGCACCACGATCGTCTGATCGGCAATCTGCAGCGCCCTGGCGGTGCAATAATGGGCCGAGAGGCCGACGGCGCCGACGGCGAACAGCCAGAACAACTGGAGCCAGTCGGGAGTGACCCAGACGATGATCGATAGGGTGATGCCCATCGGCAGCTGGATCACGGACATATAGAGCAGGATCGCAATCGGCGCGTCGGTGCGGGTCATGTATTTGGTGATCGACAGGGTCATGGCGAAACCGATGGCGGCACCAAGAACCGCCAGCGTGCCATGGTCGATGGCCGCGACCCCGGGCCGCAGGATGACCAGGATGCCGACGAAGCCGAACGCTACGGCGACCACGCGGCCCCGGGTCAGTTTTTCGCCCAGAAACAGCACGGCCATGATCGTGGCCCAGATAGGTGCGGTAAATTCGATCGCGAAGACCTCGGCCAGGGGGAGCAGGCCGATCCCCGTGATCCAGCCGAGCTGGGCGGCGAAGTGAACGAAATTCCGCCCGAACTGGAGCTTGAGGTTGTTGGTACGCCAGATCCGGCGTCCCATGGTCAGGGCAAAGGGGAGCAGGATCAGCAATGCGCCGAGGCTGCGGAACAGCATGATCTCGAAACTGTGGATCTCGCCCGACAGCTCGCGGACGGCGATGGCCATCAGCGTGAAGGACAGCAGGGTGCCCGTCATCCAGGCGACCGCTTGAATCAGCGGTGCCTGGGGTTTCGCCAGAGGCGGGGTCTGAGCTGTCATGTCGGTTTGTTGCGGCGGTCGGCCGCGTGACGCGGCCGGCGCATGATCAACTCAACCGATCGACCGAAAGATCGTCCGCCACCTTGGCGAGATTCTCGAGCAGCGGGTCGGGCAGGGGGACGCCGTTGGCCGTCCGGTCTGCATAGGCGGCGTGCGTGCCTTCGCCGGGCAGGCGGACCCGTTCGACGCCGGGCAGAGTCGGTGAGCCATGCATCTCGGCGATCACCCCGTCGACCTGCTTCCTGAAGTCGCCGACGTCCATGAAGGCCGAGATATTGACCGCCATGTAAAACTGACCGGTGTTCGTGGCCGATGACGGGTCCGCGTTCATGTCGACCACGTTCTTGCCAAAATGGGCGCCGTTGAGCGTTCCCGCCAGGATACCGAAAATCAGCGCCAGGCCGTAACCTTTGGGGCCACCGATGGGCAGCAGATAGCCGGTATCGGCCTTGCTGGCGTCGGTCAACGGGTTGCCGTCATGGCCGACCATCCAGCCCTCGGGCATCTCGATGCCGCGCTGGGCGTAGACCTTGACCTTGCCGTAGGAGGTCACGGTCGTTGCCATGTCGAGGACGATGGAATCTTCCTTGTCAGCCGGGACAGACACGGCAATCGGGTTGGTCGAGAGCAGCGCCTCCGTGCCGCCCCAGGGCGGAAGGTGATTGGCGCTGCCGACCGCCACGTAGAGGCCGATCATGTCGTGATCCAGCGCCATGTTGGAATAGACCCCTGCCGCACCCGCATGGTTTGAGCCGTGCATGCCGACCCAGGCGACACCCGCGGTCTTGGCTTTCTCGATCGCCACTTCTGCGGCCCTGTGGACGACGAGATGACCCATCCCGTTGTCGCCATCGATCAGCGCCATCGCGGTGCGTTCTTTATCGATCGTGATGTTCGGGGTCGGGTTGAAGCCACCCGACTTGAGGCGTCCGATATAGCCGGGCAGCCGGAAGATGCCGTGGGAGTCCTTGCCGAGCATGTCCCCCTCGGCCATCAGATTGGCGACGGTCGCGGCGTCCGCCTCGGGCATGCCGGTCGCCTGGAAGCAACGCGTCATGAAGGCCTCGATCTGATCGCGTGTGTAGCGCTGCATCGTGTTGGCGTCGTTCGGCATGTTTACTCTCCCCAAAAACAGTATTCTTGCTGGGCGCAGCATAGACAAAAAACAGACGGCCGGGCGAGTGGCCTGCGCAATTTACTCCTGTTCTCCGGTGGATGAAGAATGCAGCATATGTCCGAGGAGCACCCAACCAATGCCTGAGATCAAACTCGAAGACCGCACCGTCATTCAACTGGCCGCCGATATGCGCGCCGGTCGCACGAGCGCGACCGCGCTCGCCGAGGCCGCTATCGCCAATCACGAGGCCGGCGACGCCACGTTCGGGGCCTACAAGACATGGGACCCGGCGCGGTTCCGCGCCGAGGCCGACATCGCCGACCAGGCGTTTGCGGCCAGTTTCGATCTGGGGCCGCTGCAGGGTATTCCGGTCTCGGTGAAGGATTTGTACGGCGTGCGCGGTTATCCAACATTTGCGGGTTCGCCGCGTGAGTTACCGCCGGAATGGCGCCATGAAGGACCGGTGATCCGGGCGCTGCGCGGGCAACTTGCCGCATTCTCGGGCAAGACCCACACGGTCCAATTCGCCTTCGGCGCACTGGGCACGAATCCCCATTGGGGGACGCCGCGCAACCCGTGGGATGCCGATGATCATCGCGCACCCGGTGGCTCCAGCGCGGGTGCCGGGGTCAGCCTGTGGGAGGGCTCGGCGCTGCTGGCGATGGGCACCGACACGGCAGGTTCGGTGCGCATGCCCGCCAGCATGACCGGCACCGTCGGGATCAAGACCACCCAGGGCCGCTGGTCGCTTGAGGGCATCACGCCGTTGAGCAGCACGCTCGATACGCCCGGCGTGCTCGCGCGCTGCGTCACCGATGCCGCGCTGGGCTTCTCGGTGATCGACCCCGTGGTTTGCTCGGACCCGGAAGGCTTCCTGGCCGAGGTCGAGAGGGCCGAGGTCGGCGATTTCCGGATTGGCGTTTGCGAGACCTTCTTTGCCGATTGTGAGCCCGGGATCGCGGAGGGTGTCCGCGCGGCACTGGCGGAGCTCGAGGCGGCCGGCGCACGGATAACCCAAGTTGAAATTCCTGACCTCGACGAGGTCGATCAGATCTTCCGCACCGGCGGTCTGTCGGCGTTTGAGTTTGCCAGCTTTATCAACGACGTGTTGCCGGACTTCCTGGAGGACATCGACCCGATGGTGGGGTCGCGTTTCGACAAGATGACGGCCCTGACGGCTGCCGACTATCATGGACGCCTGCGCCGGATGGCGGCGCTCTCAAAGGCTGCCCACGCCGCAATTGCCAATGTGCATGCGGTCATCGGGCCGACGATCCCGATCACACCGCCGAAGGTTGCCGATGTGCAGGATCCCAAGGCCTATATGAAGGCCAATTTGATGGCCGCGCGAAATACGACCGTGGCCAATCTGCTGGCGATGAGCGCGGTGACTATTCCCGTGGCGCTTGATGCCGCGGGCATGCCCGTCGGGCTCCAGATCAACTGTGCGGGCGGTGATGACGCGCGCGCCGTTGCGATTGCCCGGGCGTTCGAGAAAGTATTGGGGACCGCGCGGCAGCGCCTCGGGACGCCGCCGCTGTCGTCCTAACCCCAGGGACTAAACGCCTGGCCTGTCCTAGGCCCGCTCTTCGGCGCGTTCGGCAACCGCGATGATGCGCTCCATGGTGCGCAGGACCGGCCGCTCGATCAGCTTCCCGTCGACCACGACGAGGCCCGTATTGGCCTCCGCGAACGCCGTCACGATCTTGCGGGCATGGGCGATCTCGTCCGCGCTCGGTGAGAAGATCTCGTTGATGATCGCGATCTGGTTGGGGTGGATCGAACCCTTGCCGGTGAAGCCCAGGCTGGCACTGGCTTCGGCTTCCTGACGCAGGCCGTCGAAATCCTTGAGGTCGAGCCAGGGCACGTCGATCGCGTCGACTCCGGCAGCGGCGGCCGCGTGGACGACCCGCGAGCGGGCGTAGAGCAGCGGCTCCCAGGCATAGTCGCAGCGCAGATCGGCCGCCAGATCGACGCCGCCGAACAGCAGGGAATCGATCCGGTCGCTGGCATGGGCGATGTCATAGGCCGCCTCGAGGCCGTGGTTGGTCTCGATGATGATCTGCAGGCGGACCGGCAGGCCCAGCTCGTCGAGCCTGTCGGAGACGGTCCTGACCTCTGCAGCGGAATTCACCTTGGGCAGCATCAGGGCCGGGGGCGGGGACTTGGCGTCGTAAATCGCCTCAAGATCTGCCTGCCCGTAGCTGCTGCCAATCTCGTTCACGCGGACGATGCGTTCGACCCCATCATCTGCCTGCGCCTCGGCGAAGATGCCGAGCATGTTTTCCCGTGCCGCGTCCTTGTCATGGGGTGCGACACCGTCTTCGAGCTCGACACAGACGATGTCTGCGCCCGACCCGAGGGCCTTGGTGAACATCGATGGATCGGTGCCGGGGGAAAAGATGAAGCTGCGGCGGGGCTGAATGGGAACGGGCATGGGTGATCTCAACTTGGCTGTTCGACGTAGATTAAGGCGTGCGCAATCTCTTTGAGCATGTTTCGGGACGCTCTTCCATCCGCTATTATCGGCGCAAAGCAGCAGCTGAGCGGGAAAAACCGGAACAAGTTTTTTGCGGTTCAGCGTCGCGATCCGCATCGCGGCATGTGATAAACCCGCTCGCAGAACACAACAGGGAAGAGACGGCCCGCAATGTCCGCCGCAAAACCGACTGTCGCCATCCTGGTGACCATGGATACCAAGGCCCCCGAGGCACTGTTTGTCGCGTCGTGCCTGTCGAATGCCGGCACCACACCGTGGATCGTCGACCTCTCCCTGATGCCCCATGACAGTGCTGGCGCCGATATGACCGGCGGCGATGTCGCGCAGGCGGGCGGGCATAGCTGGGACGCGCTGGCGAAGATGGACCGGCGCGCGGCCTCCGATGCGATGCTGGAGGGCGCCATCAAGGTCGTGCGTGGCCGTTTCGACGACGGACAGCTGGCTGGTGCCATCGGCCTGGGCGGGGCCAACGGCACGACCATGGCCTGCGGGATCATGCGTGCGCTGCCCTATTTGGTGCCCAAGGCGATGGTGAGCGCGGTCGCGGCAACCGCTGCCGTGCAGTGGTATGTGGCCGAAGCCGATATCGCCATGCATGCCTCGATCGGCGATGTGGCGCTCAACCGGATCACCAAGGCGGCGATGGAAAATGCGGCGATCGGTGTGGCCGCAGCGTCCTGTCACCGGGCGAGCAAGGCCGCGCAGACCGAAGATCATCCGCCGCTGGTGGCAATCTCGTCCTTCGGCGGCACGGCGGGCTGCGTCGACCGGGTACAGGCACAGATCGAGGTTGCGGGCTTCGAGGTCATTTTGTTTCATGCCTCGGGCATCGGCGGCCGGGCGCTCGAGCGGCTGGCGCGCGAAGGCGAGCTGGCCGGCGTGCTGGACATCACCACCCATGAGCTCACCGATTTCGTCACCAACGGCGTGTATGACGCCGGCGGCGAGCGCCTGACGGGCGCGGGTGCCATGGGGCTGCCGCAGGTCGTCGTGCCCGGCGCAATCGACCATTCGAATTTCTGGACCGGGCAGGTCCCCGAGCGTTATCGCGAACGCGAGTTCTTTCAGTACAACGCACAGAATTTGCTGATGCGGACCAATGCCGAGGAGATGGACGAACTCGGCCGGGCCTTCGCCGAACGCCTCAATGTCGCGAAGGGTCCGATCCGTGTATTGGTGCCACTCGAGGGCTACAGCGAGCACACCAAGCGCAAGACCTATGACCTCGCCGAGAACGAACTGGGGAGCTGGAAGCAGCCCGAGACGGACCGGGCCTTCAGCAAGGCCCTGGGCGAGAATTTGACCACAGGCACGGTCGAGGAACTCCCGTGCCACATTAACGACGCCGCCTTCGCAGATGCCTGCGTGGCGGCCTTTCTTGAAATCATCGGGTCCGCACCGGGCGGCACCCGCACATCCGGAGCAACGTGATGAGTCTTTCCATTGAGGTCGAACATTTTGAGACCGACGTCCTGATTGTCGGCGGCGGCGCCGCGGCGACCATGGCCGCATTTGAGTGCGCCACGGCCGGGGTCAAGACGATCCAGGTCACCAAAGGCCGTGCGACCAGCGGCACGACCACGGTCGCGCGCGGCGGGTTTGCCGCGGCGATGGGCAAGGACGACAGCCCCGCCCAGCATCTCGACGACATCCTGAAATATGGCGGCGAGCTGATCGATCCCGAGATGGCACGTGCCTGGTGCGAAGACATCGTCCAGATCGTGAAGGATCTCGAGGAATGGGGTGCGGAGTTCATTCGCGGTGAAGACGGCGAACTCGACCTGAAGATGTTCCCCAATCATTCCCATCCGCGCGCCTGTCATCATTACGACACCACCGGCAACATGGTGACCAAGGTCCTGTCGAAGCGCCTGCGCGGCGACGACCGTATCGAGAAGCATTCGCTGACCGCGATCGTCGACCTGGTGAAACATGATGGTCGCGTCGTCGGTGCCTGGGGTGTGGATTACCGCAACGCCAAGCTGGTGACCTACAGCGCGCAGCAGGTGATCCTCGCGACGGGCGGCGGCAGCGGCCTGTTCTATGTGAACGACAACCCGCCGCAGGTGACTGGTGACGGCTATGTCATGGGCTTCCGCGCGGGTGCAGATCTGCTCGGCATCGAGATGATCGATTTCCAGGCCATGTGCTGCTCGCCCGAAGAGCTGTTCGGCTTCGCGCCCCATCCGACCGGCTTCATCAACGCCGGTGCGGTGTTCCGCAATGAAGAGGGCGAGGAGTTCCTCAAGCGCTACTTCCCCGACACGGCCGAGAAGTCATCGCGCTCGGAGGTGATCCTGGCGATGGCCAAGGAAATCCATGCGGGCCGCGCCGGTTCCACGGGCGGTATTTACATGGATGCGACGGCCATTCCGATCGAGACCATCCAGAAGCAGATCCCGCATGTCTACAAGACCTGCCTGCATCGCGGCATCGACATCACCAAGACGCCGCTCGAAGTGGCACCGGGCAGCCACACCTGGCTCGGGGGGCTCGACGTCGATACCTACGGCCAGAGCTCGATCCCGGGCCTGTTTGCCGCGGGCGAGACGGCCGGCGGTATCCATGGCGGTAACCGCATCGGCGGGTCGGCGCTCGCCGCATCCCTGGCGTTCGGGCGTCGTGCCGGTCGCAAGGCAGCCGAGCTTGTCGGTTCCGAGCCTGTCTCGGTGCCGACCCTGGGCGACAACGCGATCCCCGAGGAAGAGCGCAGTTGGCTTGCCGGCCTGATGGAGCGGACCGACGGGCCGTTCCAGGGTGATGTGCGGATGCATTGCCGGATGCTGGCCCATGAAAAGCTGGGTCCGATTCGCGATGAGGCAAACCTGCGCGAGGCGCTGAACGAGTATGAGCGCATCGAAAAAGAGGATCTGCAGACCCTGCGGCTGTCCGAGGCGGCACGCGAGACCGGCAAGGGCCGGGGCGAGGAAATCGAGAGCGCGCTTTCGATCCGCAATCTGGCGCTCCTCGGCCGCATTCTTGCCACGGCGGCGCTGGAGCGCGAGGAAAGCCGCGGCGCCCACTACCGCCTCGACCATCCCGATACCAACGATAAGGACTGGCGCAAGGTCACGCGCCTGCATCACACCGATGACGGCGGTATCGAGTTCTCCACCGACCCGGTGAAGAATGTCGCGGGCGGCGCCTGAATAGGCTGAATTCGCGGGTTGAAGGTCACGGGCGAGGCACAAGTTTTGTGACCCTCGCGCCGCTGACCGGCGGCACGGAAATATGCGAATTTCGCCGCAGATCAGATTGCGTGGTGCGAACCAATACATCCCTTTGATTGCGCCGCATAAACGGATATGGTCTGAACTGAATTATACGCCTGTTTGGGGACACCGATGCTTCGCGTGTGGGTGATCTCAAACGTGAGTTTTGATCAAAAACTGTAGCCTTGAGAAAGTGCTGGGAGAAGAGAATGCGATACGGAACAGCGAATTTCGGCATTGCCGGGGTCGATTGGCAGGAAAAGGTCAACTGGGACCGCCTGCGCAACTATCGGCTCGAGCGCGCGCGCACCATGATGAAGAAGGCTGGCCTTGGCGCCATGCTTTGCATGTATGACGAAAACGTCCGCTACATCACCGGCACCCTGACGCCGGGCTGGAACCGCCTGAAGCCGGGTCTGCGCTATGCGCTGCTGTGTGGCGATGCCGCACCGGTCCTGTTCGAACAGGGCGATATCGGCATGCAGGTCGAGCGCCACGCGCCGTGGATCCCGCCCGAGAACATTCGTTACTCCTACGCCTGGATCAAGGGCGCTGCGGGTGGTGCTTCCAAGCAGCAGGTGACCAAGTTCACCAATGCGATCAAGGAAGAGATGGCTCGTTTCGGCGTCGCCGGCGAGAAGCTGGGCGTCGATTTCGTGGACATCAACATGATGAACCACTTCGCCGAAGAGGGCATTGCATGGGCCGACGGCATGTCGCCGATGATGGACGCCCGCGCGGTCAAGAGCAAAGACGAGCAGGAATGTGCCCGCATCGTCGGCGCCATTGGCGACGCCGCCCATTGGGAGTGCATGAAATTCCTGAAGCCGGGTATCACCGAGAACCAGGTGACCGCGCATATCATGAAGTTCCTGTACGACATTCCGGGCATGGAAGATGTCGAGGACGTCATCGTGTCCTCGGGTCCGAACACCTGGCCGAACTGGCGTAACTTCGGTGACCGTATCATCCAGCCGGGCGACATCGTCTTCATGGATTTGGCCGCACTGACGTGGAATGGCTACAAGTCCTGCTACTACCGGACCTATTGTGTTGGCCGCGAGCCGACGCAGGAGATGAAGGACGTTTACTCCGAGGCGCTCGATTGGCTCCAGGGGTCGATGGAAGCGGTCAAGGTCGGTGCCACGACCCGCGACATCGCCCTGAAATGGCCGTCCGCCAAGGAGGCCTGGGGTTACGAGGAAGAAGATCAGGCCGCCGCGAACCTGTGGGGCCACGGCCTGGGTCTTGCCCAGTACGATCCGCCCGTCATCTCGCGCATCTGGTCCCTCGATCATCCGATCGAGATCCAGGAGGGCATGGTCTTCGCGCTCGAGACGCAGCACGGCATTCCGTTCAAGTTCGGCGTCCGCATCGAAGAGATGCAGATCGTCCATGCGGACGAGACCGAGGTCATCACCAACTTCCCGGTGAACCAGATCACGGTCGTCGACCCGATGCCGCACTAACCCTGCGGGTTTGAGCTTCACGACGGAGCTTTAAAATTTGAATTGGTTCGGCCGGGCGGCTTGATCGCCCGGCCGAACTGATAACTGGACCCGGTTTCCTGAGATTCCGGTGCCAAACTTGGAAGGTGCAGGAAAATGGCGAAGTTCGTGGTGTCGCTGACGGACGAAGCGGCGACGGATGCGGAACGGTTCGGCCCCAAGGCTGCCAACCAGGCAGCACTCGGCCATGCCGGACTCCCAACCCCCGGCGGCTTCGTGCTCGGCGCGGATGCCTATTTCCACCAGCTCGAAACACTCGGCCTGGTCGAGGCCGCGGAGCAGGCGGTGAGCCTGCCCTTCATGGAATCACGCGGGCCCATCGCCGAGGTGCGCATCGGCCTGTTCTCCGAACCCATCGCCGCCGACATCCAAACCGAAATTCTCGACGCCTACCGGGCGCTGACGGCCGAGACGGGCATGCGACTTGCCGTGCGGTCCTCCTCGCTGATGGAAGACACCGAGGGCTCGTCCTTCGCCGGACAGTTCCAGACTTTCCTCGGCATCGAGGGCGAGGAAGACTTCCTCACCGCCGTGCGCGCCTGCTGGGGGGCGCTGTGGTCGCCGCAGGCCATGCGTTACATGCAGGACAAGAAGATCAGCGCGATCGACACCGCGATGTCGGTGCTGGTCCAGCCGCTGATCGAGGCCGAGGCATCGGGGGGCGGCCTGAGCCAGACGGCCGATGGCGGCATGTCCGTCAGCGCCACCTGGGGCCTGGGCGAAGCGCTCGCCCAGGGCGAGGTCGTGCCCGACCGCTATGACCTGACATCCGAGGGACAGCTGGTCGAGGCGATCGGCGGCCAGGATTTCGAACACAGCGCCTATTGCCACGCGCATCAGGCGGCACCGCTGGATCCGATGGCCGCCGTGGCCGCAGCGCAAGCGCAGGGTCACGAGCACGATCATGACCATGCGCACAAACATGATCACGATCATGCGCACGATCATGATCATGACGACGTGTCGTCCGGCGAGGCGAAGACGCGGCGCCAGTGCCTGACCACCGAGGATGTCCACGAACTCGCCCGCTACATGAAGGTGGCCGAGAAGATGATGGGGCTGGCGGTCGAGGTCGAGTGGGCCAAGGACGAGATCGGCATCAAGATGCTGCAGGCGCGCCCGCTGCATGTCGAAGAACCGATTGTGCTGGACGAAGTCTGGCGCGGCCGGCCGGGCCTGCGCGGCCATCCGGGCGGCATGGGCTGGGGTTCGGGCCGGGCCTGCGTGATCAACTGCGAGTGCGAGATTTCACGGCTGAACTACGGCGACGTGCTGGTGACCAATGTCGCCGGACCGGCGCTGGTCGGCGTTCTGCCGCGGGTGGCGGCGATCGTCGCGGAGCTCGGCGGCAGCACGTCGCATCTGGCGTCACTGGGCCGTGAGCGCGGCATTCCGATGGTTCTCGGTGTGGCCGGTGCGACGCGTCAGATCCCGGACGGCAGCACCGTCGGGGTCGATGGGGTCGCCGGGATCGTTCGCTGGCTGAAGCCGGAGCTGAACGAAAAGCAGCCGATGCCCTCGATGCATCCGGGTGAGTTGCGCTCGCCCGGGTGAGCTCTGTAGGGGCTCGCTTCTAGTGATCCCCGGAACGCGAAGCGTTCCTAGAGCGTTTCATGTTTTGACGGAAGCATAGCCAGCGTTTTCGAA
>TARA_R110002110_G_scaffold28674_13_pt1 | contig 97174 bp, 82 predicted proteins | sample TARA_R110002110 | Tara Oceans TARA_R110002110 (sample SAMEA4397330) | marine metagenome | biome: Polar Biome; feature: [SRF] surface water layer (ENVO:00010504); material: water (ENVO:00002006), including particulate matter (ENVO:01000060) such as... | depth 5 m | reverse complement strand
TCGAAGTTGGAGGTAATGACATAGATACAGCCTGTTTGGTTGGCTTTGTAATCAAAGGCTTGTTGACGGATGCTTTCTAGGTCTTTGGTGTTGGTTCCCTTAAGTTCAATTACTGCTAGGGCATTTCCGTCTTTTAGAATGGCGCCGTCCACTTTTTTGGCTCCCTTTATGTTTTTGAGTTCCGTTGTCAGATTAAAGTTAGCTGCCGGATTTAGTGTGTAGCCCAAAATGTCCACAAATAATTCTCGCAAGAATCCTTCCTGGAATTGTTCCTCCTTACTGTTGCGAATATTTTCCTGAATTGCACCATTGTGAAAATACTTAACGTATTTTTTATAGGCTTTTTGGATCAAGGCAGAATCTTGTTGGCTCAAGTATTTCTTGAGAACTGAGGGCTGAAATAATGACATTGGTAACGCTTTTTTTTAGAATCTAAAAATACACAATTTGAAAGGAGTGTAAGAATTTTGTTATTAACAAATTAGGCTGATAAATGACACTACTTTCGATAAACGAATCCGATTGATTTTTCAAAACTAAGGAGACTAAATTGAATTAATTTACGGTTTCCCACATTTGAGGAGCACAAATATTTATTATCTGCTTTATTTCCATTTGTTTTGCGTCAAATTATAACCTTTTGACTGTTAAAAGGTAAATAAACAACATTTTATAGGAATACGCCATACCCACTTTTAGTGATATTGACTATATCACACAGATGAAAAATATTTTAGGATTTCTTATAAAAACAAAAAAGACCGCCTCAATGAGACAGTCTTTTAATAGGTATTTTTGGAAATTATTTGTTTTTAAATAGCTTTTCTAAATATTCTACTTTTTCTTTTTCGGCTTGAAGTAGACGTTCATAAAGTTTTTTGTTTTCTTCAAAAACTTCAACTAATTTTTCGATAGGATTAAAGTTTGGCTGATAATTAAATAATGCACCATTATCGTGATTATTAACTGTGTTTCCAATAATATTAAAAACAGCTTCTTCTGAAAAATTTTTCAGAACCTCTTCATTTACTCCAAGTGCTTTTGCAACTTCAAGTAATTTTTCATCTTCAATAGTTTCACTATTTTCCATATTAGAAACCGTTTGCTGACTCACTCCAATAGCTATTGCCAATGCTTCTTGTTTCATTCCTCGTAGTTCTCTGATGCGACTGATGTTGCGTCCTATGTGTTTTGGTTTTGTAGTTGTGCTCATAGTGTAAAGGTATTAAATAGCTGCGAAATTTTTATTGGTAAAATACCAACGGTAAATTGTGTAATACAATCCCAATTGGTTGAGTACGGCCAGAACTGTTCGGAACTTGCTATGACTTAAACAAAAATACACATTTGTCCGATATGTTTCACACTAAAAACCAGAATTATGAATCACACCACTTTACTACAGCAAAAGTATCCAGAACAAGATTCCCTTGAAAAAGTAATTGAACTTTTATTATCCTTTGTCCTGGCAGACTCCATCTATTTCTCTTCTCCCCTTGAAGAGGAGGGTAATGAAGGAATCATTATCGTTATTATTGGAAAGCATAGTCCGCATGATTGGGATGATCTTACTGATTATTGTTGGAAAATTTTTGAATCTTATCCTCAATTCTCTTTCCGAATTTTTGGTTGTGATTGGGTGAAGGAAGAACTGAAGAATGGAAATCCCTTTTTTGTTATGCACTGCAGTTCTAAAGAGTTAGTTTACACTGTAGATGATAGGAGCACTATTTTTTTTACTGAGAAACTGAAACCAAAACGCTTTTTGAAAAAAGCGAAATGTAGGTATCAGATTGATAATCAAACTTCGTTTGCTGCGGGATTGAATGTGAGGCATTATAAACACGGTAAAGATTATCTTCAAGCCGCTTATGCATTGCACCAAAGTATAAAATTTCTATTCATTACTGCTTCTGGTTTCTTGACAGGGGAATGGTTAGTAGATCAAGAGTTGGAAACACAGCAAAAGCATATTAGCAAATTTTCGAACACGCTGGGAAAAGTATTTGATCATGATAAGGTGGAAGATGTTCTATTACTGGAGTGTCTTAGTAGTGCCTGCTGTGTGGTACAGGGACATCAGGAAACTGTTGAAATATCTTTGCAGCTAATTGAAGCTGCAGAAGCAAAATGGGAATGGATGAAACAAGAGGTTCAACGCTTATTTACTACTTGTATATGCCGGTGCAAACATCAATTTTCTTTGGAAAGTATTCCTCTTATTGCAATTAACGAAAAAGATCCCCTGCAATTAATTACTACAATTATTACTGATTCTATCGAAACATTGGCTATTTATTGCTTTGGAAAACGGAGTATTAATCGATCATTGACTGATACTATTCTTGAAGAAAACAAAGTGAACTTTGAAAACAATCACTATTATTTATTTGTAATTGTTAACCAATATGTGGCAGATGCTGCAGCTAATCTTGCCGACAGTATTAAAACTCAAACGGGAGGTCAACATACAGCAACGGTACTGCTACACAAGAAAACATCGCTTAAGCAAAGGCGCGGTGATCAACAGCATTTTTTCTATCAGGTTATGGAACGGGGCCAATTGTTATTTCAAAATAATGCTCAGCCACCTTACCTTCCTTATGATGAAACGCCATGCCGTAGTATCGAATCAGCACGTAGGTATCTCGAACAGCGAAACAAGACGAAGCATATTTTTATTGAAGCAGAATCCATGGATGGAGGTAGTTCCACTAAAGTAAATGTCTTTATGATGCATATTGTTTTGGAACAGACTTGTTTGGGACTTATTCGTTTGTTTTTAGGGTATTTTCCTAATCATTTTTCTTTAGTCTTTCTATTTGATCTGTGTGAGTATTTCACGCCACTTACTGCTGAAATTTTTCCACGACAAACGGACAAGGACAAAGTGCTGTTGAAAATACTTTCCTGTCCAGGTAGTTCTTTGCGGTATGGGTTTATTGATGATGTGAGTCAACACGATTATGAAGTTTTGTGTAACCGCTACCATGAATTTGTGGAGCGTGCTGATGCAATTGCAACAAAAGAATTGGAACGTTTAGAAGAAGTGTTCAAGTAGCAGTATTCAGAAGGCAAAAGACAATAAACTGATAATTAATTACAACAGATTTAGATAGGTAAAAATAGTATATAATTTATTTTAAGGATTATGGAAACAAATAAAATCAAATCTCTCGAAGATTTAAAAACGCTTGCAAGGAAAAGCTTTATAGTGCTAAAGCCAGATGATCGAAAGGGACACTACAATATCACTTTACCGGTTAAAAGTTACACGGAATTGCATTTGTTCATCTTGGACATTGTAAAACTTTCGCTGTTGGCACTTGATGCCGAACAAGAGTCGGTGACATCTATTAAAAACCCTTGCGTGGCGATTCGTGGCGTATTGGAAATTGTATTGCAGCTCGTTCCCTTGGAGGAAGCGGAATTACTTGATAAGATACATCAATTGGTATTTGATGGGGTAGAAGATTCGGAAACAAAATCGTAATTGTTAAACACAACTAATAAAATTATGGAATTATCTGTTATTAAAAAATTGACTAATTTGAACGAACTGACAGACAAACATTTTACTTCATTATCTCCGGATAAGTACAAAAAAGAGGTCTATACTGCATCTTTTGGCGTAGTAGGTTACAAAGACCTCATTTTTGTGGTTAGTGACCTGATTAAGCTTTGTATTAAAGCTATCGAGACGGAAGAATCTCATGATCCTGGTTTGATTGTCAGTCCCCTTGTCAACATTAGTAATATTCTTGAAATTGCTATTCAGCTTTTACCGATTGATGAAGCGGAACTTTTGGACCAACTGCGGGCGTTGATGGAAAAACCACAGACATAGGCGATAAAGGAATTTTGGAAACATAGTCAGTCTGGGATTAGGCTAGGTGTTGTTTTGTTTGTTCAAAATTTCGGTAAGAGTTTCTAAATCGTATAGTTGAATACTCTCTGTATTTTCTTGTGGTTCCTGAGGAAGTTGTACCAAAGTGTTATTTTTGTCGACTATTAATTCGCTTAATTGATCTTGCGAAATAAGTGCTATTACTTGATTGAATGTCTTTGTGTTGCATATTATTTTTTTACTTTTAAGATGGATAAATATGTTCGCTTTTTTAGCATTTTCATTGTAATCCAGTGAAAGGAATTTTGAATCATTTGATTTCAGCGTTATGTCTGAAAATATAGGAATGTCCCTTCTCTCGACTTGGGATGGTAAAAGTACGGCAGTAAATTTCCATGTTTTCAATTTAGGGGCGTTGTCAATTAATGCTATTACTTGATTGAAGTATTCAGGGTTGCCATTGCAGGTGATTGTGAATTCGGTTTTGTCTTTTGCGGTATTTGGAAAAACGATTATGAAGTCTATTTCTTTGCAATAGTACCCCAAGTGTTTGTTGATCCAAAACAGGATGTGTTCTTGTTTTTCAATGGTTTCGTTGTTTATAGTTTTGATCGTTTGATTGTTGTCTTGGAACCAGTTCCAGAAGGTGTTTATTTTTCTCATGATGAAAAAGTTTAAAGTTTAAGGTTTGACAAGTTTAAATTTGCTTTTCGATATAATTTTTGCTCAAAGTGATGCCGTTGCTTTGTTCAAGGAATGATTGTTATCGTTTATCCTTTGTTTCTTTATCGAAGGTGATGAGGTTAAACATGGCTCTCATTCTGGAACGGAGGCGGTTGCCGTAGTTATTTTCGATTTCGGAGGCGGAAAGGTTAGTGGTGATGTGCGTGACGGATTTGTTTTCGATAAACTGTTCGTACCGGCTGATAAGTACTTCAGCCATGACGTTGCAATCATTACCGAAGTGCTTGATTTGTTGTTCTGCACCCAAATCGTCAAAACAATAACCCGTTAGTCGCGATTGATTGGCTTGCTTTATTGTGTAGCAGTTGATGGCCTCAAAGCCATTTTTGGCAAACTCAAAAGAGACTTCTCTACATGTTTTGATTTTATAGTCGGAGTTTTGATATGCAAAAGGTCGTATTAGATGCATTAGAGACGTTTTGCCGCAACCAATTGCTCCAGATACTAGAATGCCTTTTGCTAGGTCGATCTTTAGTTTTAAGGCTATTTTCTCGTCTTGAATCATATAAATCAACAATTTATAGATGGTTGGGTGGTCCGTTTCGTTAATTTGAAATGAATTTCCATAGGTTGTTTTTCCTTGGTTCTCGAGGTATTCCAGGCATTTTTTGAAATTATATACTTTGAAACCTTTGTATAGCACGAAGGTTTCATGAATGGATTTACAATGGTTCATCATAGTTTTTTTGGGTTGCCGTGTGCAGATGCATCGGTTTTGGTTGCGAGTTGTAATTGGTTTTTGGAACATTTGTAGCAAACTTAGCTGTGTTGAGCATCCAGTTTCGAGCTGCTGCTTTCCAATCTTTCATTTTTGTTTTTCCGCCTATAAGCCAACCGATACTGGAGTAGTAGTTGAAAAATTTATTGGCTTCTATTTGGGAACTTTCCTTGAAAGAGAAATATTCCAGTATCATTTCGAGTGAGGGTTTCTCGACTTCGTTCGAAATGACAGTTTCGTACAAACTGTTTTCTGTTTTATTTTTTGAGCTTGCTTCAAAAATTAAATCGAGTTCAATTGTTTTTTCTTTTTTGGCGCAAGTTTTTTGCCGACTGCTTTCAGTTTGTTTTTTATCGGTGTCGGCGAATACTGTAATTATTTGCCGATTGTCATAGGTCCATACTTCCAGCATTTCATTTTTTTCTTCTGGAATTATTAAAGGATTCAAATTTTGAACTGGTTTATTTCTTGAAATTTTTTCTATATCTATTTTTGTTTTGTTTAAATTGTTTTTAACTGTTTGTTTTTTATTATATATATAGAGCGGTTCATTTAGCTGTTCAATGACTTGTTCGTTTTTTGCTACTGTCAAATTGGGAACGGGTTCATTTTTTGAATGGGTTGGTTGTGGTAATTTTGTAATTTTTTTTTCTTTTTCAGAGAAATTGATCATGATTATGGTAGAGGAGGAGTGGGGATTAAATGTTGGGTTGTATACCATAAACCCTAAAAGCTCCAACTCTTTCATGCACTTATGATACGTCGCTTTTGAATTGATTTTGCTGGCTTTCATGATTTCTTCCCGAGAAATGCCTGTTGGATTCTTAAACCTATTCACGTTCCAACATTGGAAAAGGGCTAAATAGAGTGAAATGTGGGTAGGGTTGAGGTTGGTTTCGTAATTGATTTTATTGAAAAATCCGGTGAGGTGTTTGATGTAGTTCATAAGATAGTGTTCAGTGTTCAGTTTTTAGTGTTCAGTTTGATTAACCACAAGTTGTAAGGAGTTAATGAGATTACTCCTCTAATTCGAATAAAGTCCTCTTGTCTTCCTTTGTCGAGGTTAGAGAGATTGTTTCGTTACTTGTAATGACTTTACTTGAAAAGGGTCGGCAGGGCATTTACTTTATTTCCGTTTAAAAGTTTTTCTATATCAGTTTGGTCGTAATACATAATGCCACCTATTTTGGTGTAGGTCAACGTTCCGTTAATACGAAGGTTTTGTAAAGTACCTGGTGAAATATTCAGCAGTTTTCGGACTTCATTGGATTTGAGCCATTGTTTTTGTTGAAGTGGTTTGGATTGTATGATTCCTTTTAAATCATTGAGAAGAAGACTTCGAAATTCGTTTAAGTCTTCCATTGTAATTAATTGCTCGCGGTACATTCTGTTTTTAGTAGCGTTGGTGGAGCTGTTGCTTTCAAGTGCCATAACTTATGTTTTAGATTGTTATGGTACAAAAGTGTTGGTATTGGTTGATTTTATATCACAAGTGGTTCACAAGTTGTGAAAGAAAAGTAGTGTTTAGTGATCAGTGTTCAGTCTCGATTGATATCGGGATTAGTGTTCAGGGAGTTGTGAGGAGGTTGTAATTGTACGTTTATTGGTTGATTGCTGTTTTTATATTTGAAGAAAGTCTTTACTTTTTTCCTTGATGAAAAAAGTAACAAAAAAATCAAGCCTGAATATTTTTACACCCAAAATCATCGGACAAATTTCCCTATCGCGACCCCAGCCGCTCGTGTTTCACACTCGACTCGGGGGGCACTCCCTACGGCCAATGCTAAAATTCTTACCGTGATTTTATGGCGTAAAATTATAAGGGCGGTGTGAGGAGAGTACAGTTGAACGTTTATTGGTTGAATGTTATTTTTTTATTTTTAAGGAATTTTTTTCTTTTGTATTATGCAGTCGGTTCGAATAAAACTCCCTGTGGACAACGCTTAAATCCACGCCTTGATTTTCTGGTATTTCAACTATAAGGACGTCTCAGATGATGTCTTGTTATTATTTATGAATGTTGTTGGTTTTTTAATTCACTGATGAAGTAGGTGGGAGAGAGGCCTGTTTGATTTTTGAACGCTCGTGTAAAGTTTTGGGTAGAACCGAAACCTGCTTCGTCAGCTAATGCCTCATTTTTGTACTTGCGGTATGTGTTATCGTTTTTGAGTAGTTCTACAATATGTTCAATCTTTAAATCACTGATATATTCAATTGTTCCCTTATCACGGTAGCGTGAAATAATTTTTGAAGCGTATTTTGTATTGGTGTTTAGTAATGAAGCCATTTTTGCCAAAGTCATGTCTTTTTCGAGGTACTTTTTATTGCGCTCAAATTTTTCTAGATTTTTTAGAACTGTAGTAATTAGTTCAGGATTGATATCGAGTTCTTTACTGGTATTGTTTAATACTAATGATTGGGCCGTGTCGGGTTTACGATTCATTAATTCTTCAAATAATCTTTTGTTTTTATAGTGTCTGTGCACCAGAAACACAATGATTATTGACATTATAGTTATTATAATGGAGACCACAACTGTCCAGTAGTGTTCATTGTTTATTTGAGTTTGAAGTGTTTTTTTTGTGTCGTATTCTTTGTATATTTTGCCTGAAAGGTATTTATAATCCTTAAGTAACTGCTGATCTACTTTTGACAGGGTGCTGAAGTAGTATAGTTCTAATTCCTTGTCGTTTTGTTCCTGATAATAATGAATTAATAGTTCATAAGCTTCCCGTAAATCAGGGCGTATGTACTTTTGTTTTTGGAAAGCTTCATCTATCTTTTTTAAGTAGGGTACTGCCTTTTCCTGTAAATTTAGGGCCCAGTAGCTTTTACCTATGTAAAAATAGGCCGTCGTTTCGTTTGTAAAGTCTTTATTCACTTTCACAGCCGGCAGTGCCTTCGTCAATTTCTTTATTGCGTCAGGAAAATTGTGTTTAAAATACTGATTTACCCCTTCGGAATGAATGAAGTAGGGCTGCATTTCTAGGTTTTTAAAACGCAGGCCCTCGCTCAGACCTGTCTGGTTCATCTGGCTGCATAACTTATATTTGCCTATGCGATTGTAAGAAAGCCCTAAAGAGTGAAGTGTATTCAGATACGCACGGCTATTTTCTTGCTTGAAATACCCAAGACATTCTTTAAATAATGCTACTGCCTCATCGTAAAACCCAAGGTAATATTTGATCTGAGCAATGCCATATTTTACTTTGTAAATTTGGTACTGGTTGTTTGTCTTCGAAATGTATTCATCTGCTATCAGGTAGTTGTCAAGTGCTTTCATGTGTTCCTTACGGTCATAATAGACTGCTCCTCTCGTCATGTACGCTGCTCCGATTAATGCCATGTCGGCTGTCCGCTTGGCAGCTATCAGCATACTATCGGCATATGTAAGCCGTAACTTTTTATCGTTTTTATAAATTAATACTTTATATGCCAACGCCATTTGGTCGAAGTTTATTTCCCTTTTTGCTTTAGCTAACCATGATTGTGCATACAAACTTTCTTTGATACTGTCCTTTTCCTCATAAAGTATGTTTTTACTAAAATATTCATAGTCTTTAGTTGAAAGACTATCCGGAATAACAAAATTATTTTGTTGTGCATAAGCATTACAATACAGACATAACCATATTATAAGTAAGTATTTTTTCGTCATATTTCTAAAAGATTGGGGGCTTACTGATTAGAAAACATAAGATTAATGTCTTTGGGACTGTATTTTGTAAAATAAATGTAGCTAAAATAATGTAATTGATTACAAGAATTAGCCTTATAAAGGATTCTTTCGTTTCATTGAGTTTAACTTGCTGTTTAGTTGGATTTTAGAGTAAAATGTAGTGTATTCAATTCGGGAATTGCATATCATGGATTCCCGAATTGAACAGCTGTTGGCTTGCCGGAGAGGAAAGGACCGATTAGTTTTGCCTTGAATTCAAACGGTTTTGTTATGAGCAAAACCACCATCAAAATTGTTCAGATTATCCCGGGAGAAATGAACTGATTAAAAAGTAATCAGTAACATTTAAAACATTATCAAAGATGAAAAAATTCTATTTAGGTTTTTGTACAGTAATTTGTTTATCCGTTCTATTTTCGCTTGCATCCTGTAGCACCGATAGTCCTTTTGTAGAGGGCGATACGATAGGCAAGGCAGATGTGAAGAACGAAATTCCTTATTATGCTCCCAAAAAAGGGGATGCAGTGCTCGCTGCGGAAAGCTTAACGGCTAATACAGTCACAACGGAGGAAGAAGATATTATTGATCCAGACTGGAAAATACTTATCGGCCATATTACTGGTGGTACTGGAAGTAGTAACTAGACATAAAAATCATACACATTACTATGGTAGTTATTATTACAGTATGATTTTTTTTGCAACCAAAGCTAAAAGGCTGCTCTAATTTGAGCAGCTTTTTTTTAATTTTCATCTGCATCATCCATGCGGATTGTGAGTTTGTTTTTGAGTGTATTCATAAATTTTGTCCTATCGGATTTCCTGTTGCGGATTTCCAGAAAAACCCTGTTGAATTGACCCAATTCGATTTCTAAAGAAGACTCGAAAAAGGATATGACTTCTTTGAGCCCTGTGGCTCCATTATTAAAAACGCCTTCTGAATGCAGCGCATAAATTAATTCTATCAAATCTACTTTTGATCCTGTCCATTTTAGGCTTTTAGGGAGTGGGGAAGGAGATTGTGCTGTTATTGCCTTTCTTTCTAGTTTTTCCACTTGTTCCAGCAGAAAAATTTTTATTTCATCGTTCGCTATTATACGAGCCATCTTATAGTCGTGAGAGGTTGCGAAGCGATGGTCTATTTGAAAATAAACACTATCCATCATCAATTTAAGGTCGTATTTTTCGCGTATATAATATTTGCTGTCAAGACAGTTGTTAGCCGTGCGGCAGTAGCGATAAAATTCCTGGTTTTGTTTGAAGAAAACCTTTAATTTAAGAAGTTCGGAGTTATAATATTTAGCTATTGTTTTATGGGAACCCAATGGCTTGTTGGTTTCTATAGTATAGATTTCGCTGTAGTAAATGAGTTTAGCCGCAAACTTTGGTTTGATGTCGCGAAAGAATTCTATTTCTCCTTTCTTGTTCAACGATTTGTATTTTATGAAAAAGGATTTTAGTCTCTCTAAGGCATTAACGCTACTTTTAATGGACAATTCAGCCGATTGAATTGGATTTTCTATTTGCAGATGGATTTCTTTTAATTGCTGTTCTAATTGGGACATCAAGGATTCAGAAAATAATTTCATTGAAGCGGTTTAAGATTTACAAATTGACTTTTTTGATAATTGAATTGGGCTGTAAATCTATTTGATGATTACTATTGTTGCAAATGGTGTGGTGTGCGATTCCCGAATTGAATAGTGAAATTCCCGAATTGCATAGTAGTTATAATTTTATTTTTTTTGCGTCTATGATAATTTCTTGCGTAGTTTTAAAATAAACTGTGGTAGTTATGGAATGTGATGTCGGAGCAATAAGAATGGCTGGTATTTGTAAGAAGCAGGAAAAGCTCGAAGTGTGATATTTTCCAATTATCCTCGTTAAAAACGCTTTGTTTTTATCTTACTAAAATTAATACTACTCAATTTAATAGAGTAACAAAGCGGTATGAATAATTCGTTTTGAACAACTATAACGAAAGGATTGGGATTACAGAAAGGGCTTAGGTCTTACTTATTGTAACATAAAAGGAATACAAAGCACCTGAGTCCGTTTACTTCATATATTTATCAATCATATATTGGGTAATTGGTTTTAAAGGTTTTTCATTTTCAGGGTTAAAACCAGGTCCATTAAAAAAAACCAATTGATTACCTTTTTTACAATACCACAATATTGGTTTATTGTGCTTAAAAAAGGTTGTAGTATCACAAATTTTAATTTTTCTAAAATTCAGCATATTTTTATTTAGAGGCATAGTTGAATACAAGTCTACAAAACCAACTGCTTTAGTTTCACAGTCAACTGCTTCATAATGGTCTTTTTGCCATTGCATGCACTCTTTTTTGGGTAAAAAACTGTATCCAATACCACTCAACATTATAATTAATAGCATTCCAGGAATAACTACCTTTTTTTGGTAAAGACTTAATTTTTTCTTTTTCAAGAACGATGGTTGAATTGGGAGATCCGCACTAATAGTATTCTTTTTAATAAACTCAGTTGCTCCAAAAACATCGCCTGTATTTAGACTCTCAATACTCGTACTGGGAATGTTCTCTTTTTTTAAAGCTTCCTGTTTTGAGAATTTAAGATAAGGTCGTGAATTAAAATCGACTAATATGGCTGCAATATTCACTGCTTCAATATCAGCTAAATCAGTTTCTCCTTTAAAAAACGTTTCAATAGGCCTGAATTTATCTGTTTGCTCTTTTAATCTATTGGAGCAATTTAAAGAAAAATCAAATTGAAAAAAGGCAGAAAAGCTTTTTAAATCATCAGTGTTAGTGTTATTCTTAAATAACTCGCCACACAATTTCCTCAATTTGGCACGTGAAGGATTTAGCAAAAAACTAGAATAATTTCCAATCTTTTCAGACTCATACTTCAATTTAACCGCTGCTTTATAATCTTCTAAAGTATTTTTCATCATAAGCTTAAAGGAATTTTCAGGAATTTCAAGGAATCCACCGTACTAGTGGGAATCATGGGAATTCCACGGCAATTTTACTGTGGAAGCGTCATTACTTTGCTTCAGAATTAGTTCTTGTTCTATTTCGCGATACGGACAAATGTACAAAACTACTTCTATAAAAGTGAGGCTATACAGAACAGAATTTTTATTCCGGGAAGTATAATTAAACGATTCCGTACTAGCCCACTTTACTTCCCGTAACCCAAAAAACTGTTCTCATTTTAATGGTTTGGCCCTTATTAATTATTCGATTAAAGATATCGAACGGCCAAACCTATGTCAAATTTTCAAAAATTTAAATCATGAAAAAAATATTTTTTACAGCTGCTGTTGCAGTATCGGGCTTAGTTATGGTATCCTGTGAAGCGGATGCGATTGATAGTGCAATTCCTCAAGCAAAAGATTTTAGAGTACAAACAAAAGGGCTAGAATTCAAGGAAAGTGACACTATTCCGATGTTGAATATAAGCACTTCTATGACTAGTGACGGTCCTGGCGATGACATAATTATTATTACACCACCCAAAAATCCTTAATTATAAGCCTTTGTTTATAATTAACCGCTAATTTCGGGGAAAGTAGCATTGTATGCTGCGTTCCTCGATTTTATTTTTTTTACTTCCAAGTATATCTTGCCAAAAGAGTACCGAGATACCTTTTGTTACTATTAAAAAAGAAGAAACGCCTAAAAGTGTCCTAGCTAAGAAATTCTCCAATTTAAGAGGTTTGTATTAAACTGCAAAAAAATTTGATAGCGCCTACTATTATTACAACAAGTCAAAAGAGATATTTGAAACTTAAAAAGATAGTGCATATTCTGCTTACACTTTAATTCAGTTGGCACGAATCCAGCAGATATTTGGTAATTATGGTAACAGCGAAGAAATATTAACTGAGGGGTTGCCTTCTATTCATGATAATTTGGAATATCAGATAGCTGCAATTAATTTATTTAGTATCTCTGCATAAGAGCTAAAGAATTATGATGATGCCGTTTTTTATTACATTAAAATCTTAGAAATTGCTAGCGATTCAATAGTAAGGGTTACGCCGCTCAATAATATGGCTAATGTCTATATAGAACAAAAACAATATAAGGGCGTGGTAGCTATTTTAGCCCCCTTTTTAAATCGAATTTTTTAGATACGCTACCTTATAAGAAAGCCATAGTTACTGATAATATGGGGTTTGCTTATTATAAATGTGATAGTAATAAAAAAGGAGTAGAACTTATGAACCAGGCTTTAGCAATGCGGATTTATATAAGTGATTCCTATCGAAGTATTGAAAGATATTTGCATTTAGTTGATTTTTATAAAGGAATGAATTATCAAAAATCAAAAGAAAATGCATTGCAAGCTTATGCAATAGCTACAAAATATCAAAGCATGGATGGAAGGTTAGAGGCCCTGACAATTTTAATGTCATATAATCAAGAAAAAGGAATAAATCGTTATGCCGTATTGTTTGTAAGTTTAGATGACAGTATTAAAAAAGTTTGGAATAATGCTAAAAATCAATTTGCTAAAATTAGATATGATTCTAGAAAAGCCAATCTGGAAAGCGTCAAATATAAGGGGCAGAGGGCAGAAGCCCTCTTGCAACTTTCAATACAAAAGAGCCAAAAGTACCTGCTCTTTTTTGGATTTATGATATTACTTGGCGGGATTGGATTTATAATCAATTACTACAAAAGTAAAACCAAACACGAATGATTGGAGGCAAGTTATACTACTGAAACCCGAATTTACAAGGAACTCCATGATGAATTGGGTAATGACATTTTTTATGCTATGATTTATGCTGAAATTCAAGATTTGCAGAATCCAATAAAAAAAGAAACTCTTTTAGATAATCTTGATAAAATATATGTTAGAACCCGAAACTTTTCTAAGGTGAATAGTCGTATAGAAACGGGAGAACAGTTTGAGCAGAATTTAAAACAAATGCTCAATTATACTACCGAGGTTATTATTAAAAAAGGTAACCCAATAGATTGGTCAAAAGTTGAAGCAGAAAAAAGATAGCTATACAAAGAGTATTGTAAGAACTTATGATTAATATGAAAAAATACAGTCAAGTCAGTTTAGAGCTTATTGGTTTTGATTTGGAACAAAATACTCTCAAAATTGATTGTTCAGATAATGGAATTGGTTTTACGGAGAAACTAATTTTAAAAAATGGTCTCCAGAATGCGGAAAACCGTATTCAGACAATAAATGGAATACTTACTTTTGATTCTCAAACCAATAAAGGTTTTAAGGCTAAAATTTTAATTCCAAAATAATACACCAAATATGTTTACAAAAGTTTTAATTGCGGATGATATTGATTTTAATGATTTGGGTGCTGTTCAGACACTGAATGAACTTGATGTTGCTGAAATTCAATTTGCAAAATATTGTGATGAAGCATTGTTAAAGGTTAAAAAAGCAAATTTTGATGGTACTCCTTTTCAACTGCTTATTTCTGATTTGTCCTTTAAAGCGGATCACCAATTGAACAAACTCAATTCAGGCGAAGAATTGATAGCTGCAGTAAAAAAGGAGTGTCCTAATATTAAAGTAATTGTTTTTTCGATTGAAGACAAAGCGCACCGTATCAAATTATTATTTGATGCCCTTCATATAGATGGCTATGTATTAAAAGGTAGAAATAAAATATATGACCTAAGAAGAGCTATTCAAAAAGCCTACAAGGAGGAACAAGAAAATATTTCTCCTGAATTGTTGTACGTGCTTCAAGATATGACTACGAGTGAAATAAATAATTATGACGTGCAGTTAATCAAGTATCTCTCACGAGGAATCTCTTTAGAAAATATTGAAGCAGTATTTAAACTTGAAGGCATTAGCCCTAATAGTAAGAGTTCTATTGAAAAACATATCAATAAACTCAAAATTTATTTCAAAGCAAATAACACGGTACATCTTGTCGCTATAGCCAAGGATTTAGGAATTGTTTAAAATTCCACTCTTAATATACCTTAATTTATTCTTTAGATTCTAGCTCCTTCGGGAGCTTTTTTTTATGGTTTAAATAAAATAATGAATTGGGTTACGGTTTACCGTAAGGAGTTGACTTTTAATGGTTTTATCTTTGAATAAATTAATAAAAAAAAAATATGGAATATAAAGTAGTCCCTTTCGTAGCTTCAATAGAGGCCAATAAAGGCAATTCTAATCATGTTGCTGAACAGTTAGAAAGTCTAATAAAAAATCATACAAACCAAGGTTGGAAATATGTTAGACTAGAGAGTGTTTCCACTTTTGTTCAACCAGAATCTGGTTGCTTTGGTATAGCTAGTAAACCTGGATTTACAACAAGTAGACAAATGGTTGTTTTCGAAAAATAGATGAAGTATACGATACTACTTGCAATTCAACTCTACTGGTTTTTTAAATCAAAAAATGGAAAGGCAAAATGCATCTTTAAAAAGTCATGCTCTACTTATGTTTATGAGAAAACAAAAGCAGAAGGATTTATAATAGGGACCAAAGCATTTCTTTTTAGATACAAAAATTGTCGAGGGGGTTTTGAAATATTCAAAAGTCCAATTACTAATAAAACACAAATATTACTTCACTCAAAAATTATTGTTGAAAGTGAAGAAATTGCAAACCGATTTTTAATCCATTAAATTAAATAGTATGAAAAATTATTATGTAAACAATCAAGCGCAATCAAATGGTGATCATGAAGTTCATACAGCAGATTGTAGGTATTTACCAAGTCTTTTAAATAGAAAAGCTTTAGGTCAACATGAAAATTGCAAATTAGCTGTTACTGAAGCAAAAAAAACGTATTCAAAGTCAGACGGTTGTGAAACGTGTTCTAATGATTGCCATAAAAGCTAGTTCATTATGAGTTTTCGCTTCTCCAAAAGAATTAACCTTGGCGGCGGTTTAGGGTTAAATGTTAGTAAGTCAGGAATTTCGCCAAGTCTAAAGACTAAAGGCGGAACTATCAGTAATAAGGGTTTCTCGGTGAGGACTGGAGTGCCAGGTGCATCTTTCAGGAAATCATTTAATTCATCAAAATCTAGTGGATGTCTCGTTGCATTTATCGTCTACTTGGGTTTAGGTATAGTATTTTATCAACTCTTTCAATAAGAATTATTTATTATGAAACTATTTTTATACACCTCTTTATTTCTCCTTTTTAGTTGGACCGCTTCAAGTCAAACAAGTTCGAAAAAATTAATTGCTTCAAGCTGTGAGGCTAGGGGATGTTCCGGTTCGGAATATTGTTCCGCCTGTAAAAATTGTTCGGGTTGTAAGCATTGCGCCAAAGAAGGAGGGACCTGTGGCGTTTGTGCGCCTGCTCCAAAAAAGAAGACTAGTTCAAAAAAGGGTAAAAGCACTAAAAGTTCAAAAAGAATAGGAGAATCCTAGTTTAAAAGAAAGCAAACCAAATAATAACCATTTAATTTTTTAAAGTATGAATTCAAATTCGACTATAAGTATCCAATTGAAAAGCCATTTTCTTAGACTGTATCAGATGGCTTTAACAGATGATAATTTTGATATTCTGGAGTTGCAAATGTTATATCATTTAGCAGAGGAAAGGGGTATTCCCAGAGAAGAATTGGATAAATTATTTCTTAATCCAGTTAATCAGGAAGCAGATATTCCAGAAGATTTAAATATAAGAATTGAATATTTGTATGATTTGACGCGCATTATGTGGGCCGACAGAAAAATCACGGATGATGAATTAAATACCTTAAAAAAGTATTGCAAAAAATTTGAGTTCTTAGATGAGAATATAGATGAATTAAGTAGTTATCTTATCGATTGTGTGCAGAAAGGCATTGATAAAAAGGAGATTATTAATCAATTAAATTCTTAATTTATGAAATCATTACAGCAATTATTTAGCCTCAAGAAAACGGAAGAAAGTCAAATAAATAGTAGTCCACAGAACGAGGAAGACAGAGAACAAATAAGAATTACATATTATCAAAGCGGATTTGCTGCTTCTATAAAGGCAACCGGAAAACCCATCGTTCTTAGAGCCTGTTTACAAAATTTATTCAGCAGTTTTGAAGACCAATGTCGCAAACAAATTTTAGAGCAAGAAAGACTAAAACAACCCTATAGAGAAGAACAAGAAAAAAGTAGGACTGAGCTTAAAAAATGTGAAACGGCTATCGGAATTTATGAACAGAAGGAGCAGGAAATAGAGCATAAGATTGAAAACACTCAGCATGAAATTGTTGATGTAAAAGTAAATCCACAAAAATATATTGATGATGGTAAGGGTGGATCTGCACAGTTTTATATTGGTTTGATATTACTCTTGCCAATAACCTTATATCTATTAGTCTTTTATATCTCTGCCTCTTATTCTGCTTTTTTTAAAGAGTTCACAGACGCTAGCTTAACTGCTGCCATTTTTGACGCTGATGCTTTGACCAATTCATTTAAAGCAAGTTGGCTTGAAGGAGTCTTAGTGATTACTATTCCTTTTGTATTTATGGGTTTGGGATATGTAATTCACATGATGCAAAAAGGCATTGGAATAAAAAAGACATTTCGAATAATTGCACTTTTCGCTACAACATTTTTATTTGATGGTCTATTGGCTTATGTGATTGAAAAGAAAATTTATGATTTTAATAAAACTCCAGATTCACCACTCTATAATTTAGAAATAGCGCTAGGTCAATCTGAATTTTGGATGATTATTTTTGCAGGATTTGTGGTTTATGTTATTTGGGGATTAGTATTTGATTTTGTGATGAAAGAGAATGAAAATAAAGATAAAATAAGAGTTTTTATTAGGGGTAAAAAAGAAGAAATAATAAATTTTGAAAAAGTTAAATTAATCAATTCAAATAAGATACTTGACTTTAAAAATAAGATGGATCATCATAGAGGAGATATAAAAGTCTTGCAATCCAAAATTGATGGTTTTGTGTTTCCAGTAAAAGAATATTTAAACTATCACAATCAATATAAAGAAGGCTGGTTTCAAGCTATTGGAACAGAAATAGCACTGGCTAAAAACCAAAAAGATGATCTATTAATTGAATGTGATAACATTGCCTTAGACCATTTAAAATCACTTGATCTAATAAATTCAGATTTTCAACATTTAGTTTACTCAAAAAATTAATACTTATGAAAAAAGATTTTAAAACAATTTTACTGTTATTGGTACTGTCTAATTTAACGATTTCTTGTAAAAATGATGAAACTACCAATGCATCACAAGAAAAAATACAAAGCACAAAAGTAAATAGTCCCAATATAAACTACAATATAAGTATCCTCTTAGATTTATCGGATAGAATAGATCCTCAGAAATATTCAAATACAGCAATGGAATTTTATCAAAGAGATTTAGGTTATATCAATTCTGTTTCTCAAGCATTTACAAATCATGTTAGAGATAAAAAAACGAGGCTTATAAATGACAAGATAGAAGTTTATTTTAATCCTGAGCCGCAAAACCAAGAAATTAATAGTATCTCAAAGAAATTAAAATTTGAGATTAATAAAAATAATGCATCGAAAAGCACCATAAGTTTAGTCAATACAGCCTATAATAATGAAACTGCTAAAATTTATGATTTAGCGATAAAGGATAATAATTATATAGGATCTGATATATGGAAGTTTTTTGAAAATAATGTTAATGATTATTGTATTGACCCTAGTCGTAGAAATATCTTGGTAATACTCACAGATGGTTATATTTTTTATGAAGACACAAAATTCAAAGAAGGAAATTCAACTTCTTACTTGTTACCAGAAATGATTCGTTCCAACGGCATAAATAAAGCCAATTGGAAAGAAAAAATGCAGCAACAACATTTTGGTTTTATTAAAGCAAATGAAAATTTATCAAATCTGGAGATTTTAGTTTTAGGGATAAATCCAGATAAAAAGAATCCTTATGAAGGAAAAGTAATCAAGGAATATTGGAGTAATTGGTTTACTGTAATGAAAGTGAAACGGTTTGAAATTAAGGAAACGGGTTTGCCAAGTAATATGGATAAAGTGATTAAAGATTTTATACTAAACCCTTATTAAGTATTAGTAATCTTAGTGTCAATCCAGATGAAAAATTAAAAGCTACTGGTGAAAATGGCAATGAACATGACCCAGGAACAAATTCAGTACTACTTTTAGTAACAAAATTATTTAAATGAAATCTATTGTAATCCTACTTTTTATTTTTTTGACTTCCTTTCACCCCATAGTGACTAAAGTGTACATCTGCGGACCACGAGGAGCAAAAAAATACCATTATACTGAAAACTGTCGTGGATTATCAGCCTGTATACACGGAATAGTAAAAACATCACTTTCTCAAGCTCAGAACTACGGATTAACACTCTGTGGATGGGAAGATTGATTATAGCAGTTTTAGCATAAAAAAAGTTTTGTGATTAAAAAACTGGGTGTTAATAATAGGCGGTCAAAGAAGTAATTAACCGTATTCGTTTTGACGCGGTTAGAACTTCACAGAATCAAATGATTTATAATGAGTAAAAAGAAAAGTAATTATGGAAGAAAAATTTGTACAGAAAAATGTAGTGCTTATCCCTGAAGAAAGTACAGGAAAGCTTAGGATAGAGAAATTATGGGAATTGATGGAAGATCATCCTTATAAAGAAAAAATGTATGCTGAATTTGAAATTGAAAAAATTAAAAAGGAAGTAATTGTTATCGACTTTATAGATACTATCTATAAACGTATTAGACATTTTGGTACAAATTATAAACGAAAGTTAATCAGAGCCGAAATTAAGCATATTAACCTTTTTGAAGAAATGCTTTTAATTGATGGGGAAAAGAAAAAGGAAATAGTTTTTCATTTTGATGAATATGTGGTCGTTGATGAGGTGAAGGAAAATTTGAAAACTGTTGCTAAATATGATTCAAAAAACACCTATTTGGATGAGTATGTAATGACCAAGTACGCTAATAGTCTATTCAAAAATGGATTGTCTGATCTGGCAAGGCAAAATATTCAGTATTTTAAAGATTTGGCCAGTAGTTCAGATAATTATAACAAGCATAGGAGTTATCGTCTCGTAGAGAATGATGGTACTACTTATTTGAGAGGTATTACTTCAATAGATAAATATTATGAATATGGTGTCGATTTTGCATTTGTGGTTTCGATGCTTGTATTCCATGATTTTATGAAAAAGAATCAAGGAGTAGAATACAAAATCAAATCAGCACATATTAATGAATCCAAATTAGAAATCATAATTGCAGAAAAATTTAAGAAAGATGCAGGTGAGTTTGGAGAAGTTTCAACAGCAATTAAAGTTTCAACAAATGATTTAGGGAAAGGTTCTTTGAACTTTCTAAATATCATTAATGTCGGTAAAACCAATAAAGACGGATTTTATTTATTTCCAAAAGAAAACCCATTTGAAAGTAATAGGATAAGAATTTCTCATACCACAAAGCCAGAAAATGTCTTCGCAACATTAAAAACGATGGAAAGTGTTCTCAATACTAGTGATAAATTTATCAAAGAATTAAAAGAAGTTAAAACGATTAAAACCCCTGATGAGTTGCGAATTAAGATACAGGCCAAGATTGATGGTCCTAGAAGTTCTTTTGGTCATATAAAGAAATTGTCTGATATTTTTAAATCAAAAATTGATAATGAAATCACTAATCTTTCTAAACTTTTAGAAATGTGTAACAAAGCAGAGGAATTAGAAATTGATTTTGATCTGAAAGATAAATTAAGATATATTATTTCAGATATTATTTTATACGGCAGTACAAAATAGGTTTTTTATAAACCCATATTTAAAAAATTAAAATAACACTAAAAAAGATTAAAATGTCAGAATATAGAATTTCAGGAATTTGGAAAAATAGTCAAGAAGTAATAACTCACTATGCTGTCCATATAAGAACAAGAAATCAAGCAGGAAATGGTTATGAAATTGGCCGAGCAGCAAAGATGACCAAGGCAGATGCTGTAGTACTATTGCAAAATCCTGCAAACAGCGCTAAAACTTTCTTGTGGAATTACGCAAGAACTCAATGGGTAGCTGGTGAAGAAGTACATGTAGTTAACGGTAATCCTTCTTTCCTCAGAACAAATCATGACGGTACATTAAAGGATAATCTGCTACATCTTATAAATTACGGATATGTGTATTAATTATAAAGCTATTAAAGGTCATCGTTACGGCGAGGATCTTATTTTAAAATAAATATCAGTAGTGATGTCATAATTCACAATTTAACAGGTATCCCACTAAAAGTAAATAGTGCTAATATCTAAAATTATGTTCAAACCCTTCTAAAAAAAAAACAATTGGGTATGTCAAAAAAATATTAATATTGTTTTTAATGTAATTTTTCTGTTTTTAAGTTAAATGTAAAAAAACAGAAAAAAATAGTTTCAATGTGTTATTTAATAAGTATTTTTGTTTTTCAGTATATGAATGTATAATATATAAAACAAAAAAATTGAAAGCTACAGAGAAAAAAATAATCATCGATTTGATACATGCAGGATTAATTGGGGATACAAAAAGAGTTGAATTAGCAGCTTTGAGTTTAGCTCGATCTGTTAAGAATGACAGTCCTGAAATGTTTGACAATATTAAAACTACTCTTAGTTCTTATTCTTTAACAGGAGGTACGAATATAAGAAGTGCTGGAACTTCTCCAATTCCAATTGATGGTGATTCTAAACTGGAAATGGCAATTATTTATAAGCCTGATGCAGAATTAAATGTTTTGCCAATTCTTCCTGCTAATTTAATGGACAGGGTTAATGGTTTTATTGATGAAAGAAATAAGATTGATATTCTTATTGAAAATGATATAAAGCCGTCTACAAGTCTTTTGCTAATTGGGCAACCGGGAACTGGAAAAACAATGTTGGCAAAGCATATAGCGTCAGTTTTAAATAAAAATTTAATTGTTTTAGACTTATCTTCTAGTATGTCTAGTTTGATGGGTAAAACTGGTTCAAACCTTAAAAGAGTACTTCAGTACGCTAAGCAAAGTGCATCAGTATTACTTTTCGATGAATTTGATGCAATTGCTAAAAAAAGGGACGATAATACTGATTTAGGAGAAATAAAAAGGGTTGTAAATATATTGTTAATGGAACTTGAAGATTGGCCAATTTCTTCAATTTTTATTGCAACAACAAATCATCCAGAGCTACTGGATAAAGCAATATGGAGAAGATTCGACCACACTCTTAATTTTCCGATGCCTGAAAAAAATTTGAGACTTAAAATTCTTGAGGACGAATTGAAAGACTTTTTAATTTTAAATGGAACTTCAGCAGATATATTAAAACCAATATCTGAAATGTTTGAAGGTAAGAGTGCAGCTGATTTGTGTAAATATGCAAATAATGTAAAAAGGCGTTTTATATTAAGAGATGAAAAACCTTTAAATTCATTATTCAACGAAATTGAAGATTTTCAAAATGATAAAAAATTAAGAGCAAAATTTTGTGTAATTGCGAAAGACTTATTAGGGAGCGCACTAACAATGCGTGAACTATCTGAGTTAACAGGGTTAAGTATTAGCGGGGTGAATCATCATATATCAAAAACAAAAAACCATGAGTAAAAATACAAATAATAGAAGACCAATATTATATAATGGAGAAGTTTATTCTCATGCGGTAACAAAAAAAAGTGGTTTTGGCGAAAAATCAATACCTTATACTTATGAAGATGCTAAAGATAATTTACTTAGAGATATTTCTACTACTAGATCAATTATAAAGAAATTACCTGATTCATTACGAATGCCAAATGAAATAATATTGAGCTTTGTTGTTCATCCTGAATTTACCGCAAAATCTTATTACCCAACATCATTATTTGATAATAACGGTGCTGAAAAATTTGGAATACAGGAGATTGGGTCAAGAGTTTGGAGATCTAAAAATGATAATTCCCATAATTCAGAAAAAAATAACTCAAAAATGTATTTCGTAAGAGCTACGGAAGGCAGTCTGGAAAGATTAGAAAATCACTTAAATTCAAGAGTAAGTTCTTTAACTAAAGGTTTTCAAGATGATATTAGAAAAATATCTTCTTTTGGTTTGCTGGAATCGGACGATCAAATTTTAGGAGTCTCAAGTGAGTGGAGGGAGGGAAAGCTTGAAGCTGTTTTGCACCCGTTTGATATTGATAAAAATACAAGTGTTTTACATTTTTTGGAAAAAATTAAAGCATTTGGAGTAAATAAGGAGAGTATAAGGTACAAACAATATCATAGTGGCGTAACTTTTATTAGCTTTGATGGTAATAGGGAAATTTTGAAATCTATTTCAGGCTATAATCCATTGCGAACAATTCATCCATTAAAAGTTAGAGAATTGCCAAGCTATGGTAGAACATTTTCTGCTAGTAACGGACCTAAAGCTCCTATATTTACAAAAAAGTCTCCAATTGTAATTGGAGTTATTGATGGAGGAGTTAATATTTCTAATCCATATTTAGTTAATTATGTAGAATCTGAATTTCTTGTGTCTGGAAGTCCGATAAGTGAATATCTAGATCATGGTTCTCAGGTATCTGGAGTAGTTTTATACGGGGCATTAAATAAATATAAATCCACAGATGTAATTTCTGAACCTTATGTTTCTGTTAAAAGTTTTGGAGTACTATCGTCAGACACAACTGATCCCGATTTATATGATGCGATAGATGCAATAGAAAAAATTGTACCATTAAACAAGGATATCTCTGTATATAATTTAAGTCTAGGTCCAAGCGGACCTATTTTAGATGATAACATTTCCAGATTTACTTATTCTTGTGATTTATTAAGTTACGAACATGGCATTTTATTTTGTATCGCTGTTGGTAATGATGGCGAAGTAGTTGGTTATGATAGAATTCAATCTCCTTCGGATTCTGTTAATTGCTTAGCAGTTGGTGCATATACAAAAAAAGATGGTAAAGAAATTAGAGCGCCTTATAGTAGTATTGGGCCAGGTAGAGAGGGTAGTAAAATGAAGCCAGATATTGTAGCTTTTGGAGGTTGTGATAACAATCCAATCCATTTGGTGTCTAATGTTGATGGAAAAAAAGTATTAAGTGCTGGCACTAGTTTCTCAAGCCCAATAGTAGCTTCTGTCGCCGGTAGACTAATTGGTGAATCTAAAGGTAATATTAACGCTTTAATTGCAAAGGCATTAATTATTCATTCTACAACAGAAAAATCTAGTTTACATACCAACGAAATGGGTCATGGAATTGTTTCTGAGGATATTGATAATATAGTAAATTGCATAGATAAATCATATACAGTTATATATCAAGGGCAACTAGATACAGGAAAATATGCGGAATTTGCGATTCCTTGGGATAACTCTATTAGTAAAGGATCAACTTCTTTTAAATGGACACTGGCTGTTTTAACTGATGTTGATCATTTGAGTCCTGATGATTATACATCTTCAACAATTGAAGTAGCATTCTTTCCTAATAAAAATAAATACATTTTTAAGAATATAAATAATTCTTTAATTGATGGTGTTCTTAAAAAAAGCGAAACTGTTGACATAGATTTAGATCCCGGAAGGGCGGAAGTCCTTACTTCCTTAGGTTGGGCAAAGAGTAAGTTTCCTGTAACAAATTCTCCTAAAAAGCAATTTAAAACAGAATCTGATCTACGAAATGATTTAAAATGGGATACTTTAGATACCAGAAAAATAGTGAAACAAACTAATGGTATAAGAAATCCATCTTTTCATATTCATGCTTTAGGGAGAGGTTCAAGATTAGAAGATTTAAAAGTTAAATTTGCTTTAATATTAACTGTGACTTCACCAAAATCAGATGTCGATTTATATTCAAGTATATTATCTAAGTTTCCTGCTCTATTACCAATAGAGTTGGTTTCAGTAGTAAATGTTGATATTAGAGTAAGCTAATTGCGGGAATTCTCCATGGAACAAATGAGATTTTAACACAAACCTAATATAGAAATAATCTTACAACCAATAAAAAAGCCATCTGGTGAGGGCTTTTTTATTGGTTATAAGTAAGAAATTATTAGGAAAAGAATTAAACTAAATCTACTTTCGAATGTTAAAGAGTATTCAACTTTTTCATTTATTTTGATATAAAAAAAATAATTTATCTATGATTGAGCTTGAGTTTTTAATGTGGAATGTTTTATTTAATTCTGTTTAGTTTCTGCATTTCGAAATACATTCTATGTCCTTTAATAATTTCGTCATTGTCGAGAAAAATTTCTGATTTTGGGCCCCCGTATGGTTCTTTTATGTCATCTTTAAAACCTTTTTACTTCCAAATTAATTTTGATATCTAAAACCTAGAACCAACATAATTGAACCTAAAATCTGCAAGGCTAAGAAAAAGAATGAGGCTGTTTTCTTCTTAGTGTTCATTTTATCCATCCATTTAGCTTTTAATTTTCGATTTTCGGGAATTTTTGTGTCTGCAAGTTGCACAAAAGCATATAATGTGTTTAAGTCTGTTACATGTTGAATATATGCTAACAACTCATTTGTATTGTCAACAAACTTTTTCACTTCTTCCACGCTTCCTAACAATTCAATATTGGTTGAGATAATTTTACCCATTCTGTATTTTTCGGCAGCCGCTTTAATGAAAGTAGGTTGATAAAGGTGCATTGTTAAGCTGTCCTGGCTTTTTAATCCAAGATATAAATTTTGATATTCCAATGAGGTTCTTGTCATTTCTGTAAAGTCCCTATTTGCTTGGTCAAATTGTTTTGTTTTTTCATCCCAAGAATTGTATAGAAACATTTGTATAGTGAATGACAAGAAAAGTAAAAGACTGCCAAAAACATTCATTTTTTTTGATAACGTTGGCTTACTTTTGGACCAGTCTATTTTCAGCATATTTTTCAGTTTACTGTTATTTTAAAATGCCCTATGACGTTTTGCCACCTTGAGATGGCTGGAAGTGCGTAACCGCTCAATTTTCGGCATAACGAAAACTTGATGCGGAACGGTAATTCCACTAAAACCACAATCTCGCTAAATGGCAGTTAGCAGATGTTATTTTATCAATTCTTTAAAATATTTTTCAACTAACGTTCTCATTTTTTTGACGTCTTTTTCGAAAGTTGAGATTTCAGAATTTTTATTAAGTTCTTTTATTCTATCAGAAATTTGCGAAACTTCTGTTTCTGGGTCTCCATATATTTCTTGTGGATTAACTGATTCATTTAATTCTTCTAAATCAGATAAACTGTGTAATTGTCCTTTTAAAATAATTTTTATCAAATTGAATTTTTTATGGACAATTTCTATTTGTGCAATAATATCGTCTGTAAGCAATATTTTATTTCGGTGATAATAATTCATATTGGCATTAAATGCTACAATTAAAGATTTTATCTTCTCTTTTAAATAATCATGAGTTTGAAATTGCGGATGCAAAAGGTTATTAAAGCTAAAATGTAAATCAACAACATGATTATACATGATTTTTAAGCATTCAATTTGCAATTCCGAATATCTGCTAAAAGTAATTTCATTTCTTTTTAGTTCTCCTTTAAAGGTCTCAATTTTTTTCGACAGACGAAGATTGTAAATGTATTGTGATAAAATTATTAAAATTGCAAAACCTAATAATATCCAAATCATGAATTGTTTATATTCTGAAAAATTTTCTTGAATTTGTTCTGCTAAAATTTTATCCATATTTTTTTATAATATCTGCTAACTTGTATATAATATATACAAGTAATGCTTTTTTTTAAGTTTTACCATATTTCAAGCTATATATTGTAGTTCGTAAAATAAAGCCTTTTTAACTATCGTTACAATACCCACATTTAGTGATATTTTAACTTAACTTGAATATACACTAGAAAGCTAATTTTAGCACCGAGTATTTTTCATTTCTTTCCTCTAGTTCTCGAGCTATCATTATAATGCCTATTCCTTATACATTCATAAAACTTCCCTCTCAGATATAGACCTAAAACCCATACGACAGCAAACCCAATGATTTCATACCATTCCATATTTTGAATCTTTAAGTAAGGTCAAAATAGGGGTTTAAATTTTTATATAATATGCATTTTGGAAAATTCAATATGCAATTTGGGAATCTTTCTAAAAATAAAACAGATGCTAGTTTAGCATCTGTTTATTTATTTAATTTTTAATCCTTTATCAATTTCTTCAACTCGTTTTAAAAATTCAGATAGTGGTACTTTATAATATTCACACAATTCATAGAGAGTACTGACACTCATATTTTGATTTCCAGTTTCATTACGGCCAATATGAATTGATAAATCTTTATTCGCTTTTATATTGTTTGCCACCTGCTCTTGAGTCAAGCCACTTTTAGCACGAAGTTCTTTTAAAACTAGCTTTATTGCACTTAATAATCTTTCGTTTTTTATCTGTTCCATAGTATTTCAAATTGAACCAGAAAAATATTTTCATACAATGACTTATTTGTCATTTTATTTTTTATCTTTATACCCTAATTCTATTAGAATTAGTATTATTTTTGCGATTCTTCAAATACAATATTGAAGCATTCGCTTTGAATCTCGTTCCAAAAACTGGTAATTTTAGCACGCGAGATGATAAGTACGATGCTCACGTCCCATGGCGTGGGCTCACTTATTCGTGTGCGGGTATACCAGTGCCTTGGAGCGATATAAGCTGAGTTCCATGCCATTTTTTTTGCTCTATATTTTGGTAATTACTCCACTTCATTCTTAGCGCTTTATCTTCATTTTTATAGTCTCGCAGCAGTTTAACCCGCTAAAACTTGTATGCCTATGATTGAATAAATGAATACTCCCTATAAAACACCTGCACCGAAAGGTCCATTGAATAATCGCCTAGTTAATTTATTTTGAATTTGTTAGTAAAAGGTGCAGGCTTGTTTTTTTATTTTAAATTTTGAATTATAAATTTTAAATGGAGAGAAAAGAATAAAGAAAATAGATCCGCTTATTTGAAATAACTCATAACCTAAAAACCAAAACCCATTTTATAACCCTCATAAATTAATTAGATGAAATACTACAGACAAATTCAAGCAGCATTAATAGTGGCATTAATAATACTGATATGCCTTTGGGTTTATGGTTGAAGCTACAAGAACAAAGAGTAAAGAATATAGAAGATAGACCAAAGATGCAGTAAGTGTTTTTTTATTTTAAATGTTGAATTTTAAATTTTGAATGGAGAACGTAGAATAAAGAGCAAAGAAGCAATAACAAAATATAAATCCAATAAAAATCATGCCTATGAATTAAGAACAAACAAAAAAAGGCCCTCTGACTGTCTGGACAACTACACAGAGGACCATCGCTAACAAAACTAACGTTTCAATTAACTATACCAATATTATGAAAAATAAATCATTTTACAAGGGTGGTTCGGCTTTTTGGTACCTGATTATTTTCGGGTTCTCCTTAAGCTACACCCCAGCTTCAGCTAACAAAGTACTGAGGCCAGTGCATTACTTACTACAACAAAACCAAATAAGCGGTACTGTAACTGATGGTGTCAATCCTCTCGCTGGAGTGGCCGTTTCGATAAAAGGAAAAGCTACTTCCTCGACTATCTCTGACTTTAACGGGCAATATAAAATTACAGCATCACCAGATGATACTCTGGTCTTTAGTTTTATGGGGTTTAAAACGGTTACTGAGCCTATAAATGGGCGAAAAACAATAAACGTACAATTACAAGATGATGCGACTCAATTGCAGGAAGTACGAATTAATGCGGGTTATTATAGCGTTAAAGAAAGTGAGCGCACCGGAAGTATTGCCCGTATTACAGCTAAGGACATTGAAACGCAACCGGTAACAAATGTACTTGCAGCAATGCAAGGAAGGATGGCGGGGGTGCATATTGTACAGGAAAGTGGGATTGCAGGTGGCGGATTCAGTATCAACATTCGGGGGTTAAACAGTCTTCGTGAGGGTGCGAATGCTCCACTCTTTATTATTGATGGCGTGCCCTATTCGTCTGATCCTATTAGCGACCGACAAACGTCTACGTCTATTCCTGGGGATGGCAACCCATTAGGGAGTATTAATCCTGGCGATATTGAAAGTCTTGAGATATTAAAGGATGCTGATGCCACAGCTATTTATGGTTCTCGTGGTGCCAATGGCGTAGTGCTGATTACCACTAAAAAAGGTAAAGCGGGTAAGACCACCTTTACGATTAACAGCAATCATAGTAGTGGAACGGTCAGCAAGATGATGCCTCTAATGAATACCTCGCAGTATTTAGCAATGCGACAGGAAGCTTTTGGCAATGACGGTTTTGTTAGCTATCCCGCAAATGCCTATGATGTGAACGGTACTTGGGATCCGAGCCGATATACAGACTGGCAAAAAAAACTGATAGGAGGGACATCGGAAGTCACGGGATTGCAGGCCTCGGTTAGTGGTGGTTCTGAACAAACAAAATACCTCTTTAGCGGTAATTATCGAACGGAAAGCAGCGTATTCCCCGGAGATTTTTTATATAAAAGAGGAGGTGCTCGACTTAGTTTTGACCATGCTTCCGAGGACAAAAAGTTTCGCTTTACTTTTTCGGGAAGCTATACCGCGCAGCACAACGACTTACCATGGATTGACTTTGTAACCTTATCGAGGCAACTTGCACCGAATGCTCCCGCACTTTATGATGCGGAGAACAAGCTGAACTGGGAGAACAGTACTTGGGAAAACCCATTGGCCAATTTAGAAAGCAAAAATATCGCTCAAACCACTGACCTTATAGTGAATAGTTTACTTTCTTATACAGTGGCCAAAAACTTGGAATTTAAGACGAGTCTTGGTTTTACCGACCTTCATAATGAGGACAATCGTTCTATACCCTCTACTGTGTATAATCCTGCTTATAATTTAGGCAGTCAGTATTCCTCCATTTATAGCAATACCTTGAGCAGGCGGTCTTGGATTATTGAGCCACAATTGAACTGGAGGGGGGATTTTGGGAAATCAAAAATTGATGTATTGGTAGGAGCCAGCTATCAAAACCAAGATAGCAAAAAGCTACTTAGCCTCGCCAGTGGATTTACAAGTAATAGCTTGCTATCTGACTTGGGGTCGGCATCGGTGACACTGATTTTGAATAATAATGCTATACTTTATAAATATCAAGCTTTTTTTGGACGAGCTAATTACACCTTTGTCGACAAGTATATTGTAAATTTTACTGGTAGGAGGGATGGTTCTAGTCGTTTTGGACCAGGAAAGCAGTTTGCTACTTTTGGAGCCATAGGCGGGGCTTGGTTGTTTTTTAAAGAGCCACTGCTAGCTGAAAATAGTTCATGGCTCAGTTTTGGAAAACTACGATCTAGTTATGGTACCACTGGAAATGATCAAATAGGGGATTACCAATTTCTAAACACCTACAGTTCCTCTGGATATCAATATGGAGGTACCAATGGTTTGCAGCCTGCGCGACTTTATAATGCTGATTTTGGTTGGGAAACTAATAAAAAATTTGAAGCTGCGCTAGAGCTTGGATTTTTTAATGATCGTATTTTTTTGACAACCGCTTGGTATCAAAATCGTTCCTCCAACCAGCTGGTTGGTTTACCTTTAGCAGGAACCACAGGTTTTAGTAGCATCCAAGCCAATTTAGACGCGACCGTTGAAAATACTGGTTTTGAAGCTACGCTGCGCTTAGTACCGATTAAAACTAATAATTTTTCGTGGACGACTAATTTTAATATAACCAGCGCGACCAATAGATTGGTTTCTTTTCCTGATTTAGAATCTTCTGGCTACAGAAGCGATTATGTAATAGGACAACCTACGACAATAAGAAAACTATTTCATTTTACTGGAGTCGATCCACAAACTGGACTGTATCAATTTAAAGATGTGAATGGCGATGGTGCTATATCGTATGAAAATGACCGTGAAACAGTTAGGGATTTTAACCCAAAATACTATGGTGGCTTGCAGAATATGTTTGTTTATAAAGGCTTACAATTGGACTTTTTATTCCAGTTTGTTAAACAAGAGAATTTCAATTTTGCCAATACGCAGCGCTTTGCTGGATTATTGAGTAATCAACCATCAGCTTATGTCAACAGCTGGCATCAGGCTGGGGATTTGGCTCCATATCAGAGGTATACTACTGGCACTGACCAACAAGTTATGCAGGCTAGTGAATATTTTGGTTTGAGTGACGGTGCTGTAAGTGATGCCTCTTATATACGGCTTAAAAACATTTCGCTCTCTTACGATTTTCCACGTGAATTGTTGCCACAGGTGGGGTGTCGTTTGTCACTACAGGCACAAAATCTCCTAACTATCACTTCTTACAAGGGGGCTGATCCTGAGTTTACCCAAGGCGGTACTTTACCTCCTTTACGTGTTATTTCAGCTGGAGTGCAACTTACTTTTTAATATTTAAAATCCAAACACATGAAAAATCAAATAAGAATTCGGAACTATTCTATAAAACTACTGGCTCTGTCTAGTTTTCTTTTCATTGTAAGCTGTGATGATTTTGTTGCAGTCGACCGACCTAATTCGCAGTTGACCACGGACGCGGTTTTTGAGAACGCGACCACGGCAACTGCAGCTATGGTTGATGTTTATGCACAAATGAGAGAGAACGGACTGTTAACCGGAAAGTCTTTTGGGATTTCTTGCCTGTTGGGTACGTATGCTGATGAACTAGTTTCTTATGAAAATGGTGCTTACACAACAGCCGATTTTTATAATAATTCTTTACTAGCTTCAGATGCTTTTGTTTCCCTATTATGGAACAGTTCCTATAATCAGATTTATGCTGCCAATGCTATTTTTGAAGGAGTAGGTAATTCTGCTTCATTAGCGCCAAGTGATAAAAATCAATTACAGGGTGAGGCACTTTTTGCAAGAGCCCTAACGTACTTTTACCTCGTAAATCTTTTTGGGGATGTGCCTTATGTAAGTACAACCGATTATGTTTACAACAGTACAGTGCCGAGAATGGCGACCGAAGTCGTTTATAAAAACATCATTGCCAATCTTGAAACCGCTATTACCTTACTACCTTCAGACTATAGTAAAGCAGACCGAACTCGCCCCAATAAGGCGACAGCTCAGGCATTGCTTGCACGCGTGTACTTGTACCATGGTGATTTTGCAGAAGCAGCGAATATGGCCTCAGCAGTATTGAATGATACTTCGCTTTATATATGGGATGATAATCTTGACTCCGTATTTCTAAAAGAAAGTACTAGCACTATATGGCAACTTGCTTCTGGAGGTGAAGGCGCGAATACAGATGAAGGCAGCACCTTTATTTTCTTTTCCGGTCCGCCAGAGTTGGTTGCCTTGTCAGATAATTTTGTATCCCAATTTGAGACCAACGATTTGAGAAAGAGTCATTGGATAAAGACGGTTACCGAAGGAGGTGGCCTTTGGTATCATCCTTATAAATACAAGCAAGACATTGCTAGCGGTTCCTCATTAGAATACTCCATTATTTTCAGACTAGCAGAGCAGTACCTGATTCGGTCAGAAGCACGTGCTAGGCAAGGAGAGATGATAGGTGCCAAAGAAGATTTAAACAAGATAAGACATACGGCAGGCCTACCAGATACGGATGCTACTACTCAAACAACCTTACTCGAAGCCATCTTACAAGAACGCAAGGTTGAATTATTTACCGAGTACGGGCATCGTTTTTTTGATCTGAAGCGTTTTGGGAAGCTAGATGCTGTCTTGGGTACGAAACCTGGATGGAGTGCAACCGACCAATTATGGCCTTTGCCACAGTCTGAATTACTAGTAAATCCATTTCTAAAACCTCAAAATTCTGGATATTAATATGATCAATTACAACAACGCTACTATACGATTAATCGATAGAAAGACCAATACGACACTATTTGGCAGTATTTGCCGATGGGTTAATTTTTTAATTTTTTTGTTAGTTACTTGCCCGAATTACGGGCAGGTACTACCAAAAAAAGCAGTTACAGAAAGCGACTATCATTTGTGGGGAACACTTTATACTGACAAAATATCTGATAAGGGGAACTGGGTAAGCTATGCAATGCGCTATGACGAAAGCCCTGATACGCTTTTTGTGAAGCGAAGTGATGGAAAAAAGGTGTATACTTTTGCAAAATCGAATGCGGGCGCATTTAGCGGGGATCGTCAATTTGTCTGCCTTGATATTGATGGACGACTATCTCTTCTTGATTTGGAAAAGGATAAGATCAACGTAATTGAAGAAGTGGAAACGTATTCCTTTTCGGGAAATGGTAACTATTTGATTACTGTTGAAGGAAAAGCGAAGCAGCGTGTATTACAACTCAGGAATAGTGGAGGAGAGCTACTGCAAAGCATCGCTGGGATTGATCAATTCCGCATGACTAGTACCAAAGATGCACTGGTCTGTACCATTGAAAACGGTGGCGTTTACCAAGTACTGAAGGTAACCTTTGGGTCAACTATTGGGAAATCAGTAGTAGCTGAAAGTGGTAGTGGGAAATTTTCGCAACTGATATGGAATGCTGATGGTCAATCTGTTGCTTTTCTTAGAGAAAATAAAGATAGTATCAGTGGAATTAATCGTCCGGCTGTTTTCTGTTTTTCTGTAAAAAATACTACATTATTTCAAATGGAGCCCAATAAAATTCCAGAGGGTTTTTATGTGGAAAGCGGATTCGCGAGTGGTTTAACGCTTTCTCCCGATGGTAAAAGGGTATTTTTTACTATTAGGAAGGAAATTACTATTGCAGAAAAGTTTGATGGTGTGCAGTTGTGGAATGGCAATGATGCGGTAGTTTATCCTGAAAGGCAGACTGTGGGGGATGTCGAATTTAATACCAGAATCTCAGCATGGTGGCCGGAGCGCGATCGTTTTATGCTAATTACAGATGAAAGTAAACCCTTTGGTTTTCTGAATGCTAGTGAAGATTTTGCTATTACTTATAATACGAAAGATTTAGGACCGCAATACAAACTGGATCGCAATGTAAACTATTATGTTACTGATTTAGAAACGGGACGGAAAAATTTGCTTTTAGAAAACCAGTCTACAGAACTAGAGGCATCAAGTTTGTCACCCAGCGGAAAATACCTTGCTTATTTTAAAGATAACGACTGGTGGGTGTATAATTTTTTGACTCGTACCCATTCTAATATTACAGGAAGGCACGGATTACAATTAGCGGATTGGGAAGATAAAATTTGGCAAATTAACTACCGAATTGTAGGCTGGGGTATTCATGACGAATGTATTCTACTTTATGACCGGTTTGATATTTGGCAAATAGATTTTAAAGAAAATAAAGCTGTTCGACTTACTAGGGGGAAGGAGTCGGGAATTACATTTCGGATAGCTCCGCCAGTTGATAGCGAATTTTTTGTACCCTATTTTACTGGACATATTGATGCAGCGATCAATACTAAAAATAAAATAATGTTAAGTGCAAAAAGGAATAATGAAAGTGGTTACTTTATTCTTGGTCCAAAAAAGAACGTAGAACCGATTGTTTTTGGTGATTTTCTTACTACAAAAATACTAAAAGCCAGCAAAGCGAATGCGTATGTTTATGAATCACAGAAATATAATAGTCCGCCAGAATTAAGCATAAGCATGGGCAAGGAAGGGACGAGTAAAAAACTCTATCAGAGTAATTTACAGCATTATAAATATGCGTGGGCAAAGCAGGAAAAGATCTATTATCGGGATTCAAAAAACACACTTTTAACTGGGATCTTGTATTATCCTGCAGCTTATAATCCAGAAAAGAAGTATCCAATGATTGTACACATATACCAAACGCAATCCTATTTACTTCATTATTACATCAATCCATCGCTCCATAATATGGCAGGATTTAATACCTCTAACCTAACTGCTCAAGGTTATTTTGTGCTGCTACCTGATATTGAATATGAGTTGGGAAATCCAGGGGTATCAGCTGCAGATTGTGTCATTGCTGCCACCAAAGCGGTTGTAAGTAAAGACGTAGTCGACAGTTCTAAAATTGGATTAATTGGACACTCTTTTGGAGGATATGAAACCAATTTTATACTGGGGCAGACCAATTTGTTTGCAAGTGCTATATCAGGGGCTTCTGTTTTTGATCTTGCTGGATGGTATCTTTCTATCGGTTGGACTGCTGGCAGACCTGAGATGTGGCGATTTGAGAGCCAGCAGTGGCGCATGGGAAAATCGCTGTTTGAGGATAGGGAAGGCTATGCGTGTAATTCGCCGCTTACTTATGTCAATAAAATTAAAACGCCTGTGCTCATTTGGACAGGAGAAGAAGACAGACAGATTCATTATTATCAAAGTGTTGCTTTTTATCTTGCGATGCAACGACTGAAAAAGAGTGCCATCTTGCTAGTGTATCCCGGAGACGGTCATGCATTGGTAAAAAAGGAAAATCAGCAAGACTTTGCTCATCGAATTGAAGATTGGTTTGGCTATTATTTAAAAGGAGAATCACCCAAAAAATGGATTGCTGAAGGAGTACAATAAGAAATGCAGGTCATAAAAAATTATGACCTGCATTAATTTTACCTTAAATATTTTTTAAGGTTTGTGGGTCAATATCTCTGTACAGTCCGATGTTGGCGAAGGTTTCGCATACATTTGATCTGTTCCGTCAACACAAAGCACAGTTCCGATGTTATTACAGATTTTTTGTGGCTGACAATTGAATGGCGCCGTACGTTTAAACCCTTGCACGCTCGCGATTTCAGATTTAGTTGTCGAATCACTGGTGCTTACCGCACCTGCCGATGCCAACACAAAGGCGACAACGGGAAACATCATTTTAATTGCTAAAGATTTCATAATATTAAAATTTAAAAATTAACTAATGTGATCTACTCTTTTTTACAGGTTTTCGATCTGACCCCTGATACTGGCCGGTATGTCTTTCATTTAATTATTGTATTTATTTTTCAATGCTGCAGCTAGTTTGTAAGAAACAATGTTGGACCCTATTATTGCAAAAAAATGGGTATTGGTTACTATAAAATCATCAATTTTTTCACCGTCAATTTTGTAGATGTAAAAGCTCATTAAATAGGATTTCGTTAGAATGTCGTATACATCGATAACATTTGCATTTTTCCTCATTTTTATTTCATCATATCTCCCAGGTAATGTTGAGTTTACGAACAACAGGTTATTATGGATTGCGCTAACTCTGTTTACCAATAATGGGGGTGCTGAAAATACCCTCTGCTTCTTCGCCTTTACATATGCAATTTTGATTTTAGCTTTAGAAGTGGTATCAATTGTGTTTCCGCGATGCACAAGGTTAAGATATTGGTCTGTAACCGTATATTGATTGCGGTAGTAGTATAAGTAAACAAATTTTCTTTGCTGTTGACTGTACTGCATTGTTCCATCTGTATCGAATAATCCATCAATTTGTTTCTGAAGAAGTTCATGAGCCGATTTTTTAATTTGGCCATCGTTGAGGTTTACAGTTGCTAAAAGATTTTCTCGAGTATTGCTGAGCGTTCGAATTATGATGGTTGCGGAATCAATGAGTACTGCTTTTGTGAAACCGGGGATTTTTCTGGATTGTAAAACGGCTTTTCCATCACTTAAATTTCCTTTAAAAATTATGGGAACTGTACCGTCGAATAAATAAAAGTGGGGTGGAAGTACTCGTAATTGAATATTATGGAATTTGAATAACGTATCCGTAATCTTGATGTGCTGGGTTGTGATCACTTGAAGTGCTGTATCCAATGTAGTTATCAATGCTGGTGCCGAAGTATTTCCCAGAAATAGCTTACCATTGCTTTCGCCAGCAAAGTAAAAGGAATTGAATTTCAGGTTTTCTACAGTAATTCGTTTGGCAGGAAAGGGAGGAAACCTTCTCACAAAGTTATTGCGATGTTGCACCATGTCTTCAGAAATAAGAAACAGCCCAGCCATTAAAATTACACTTAGTAGCGATATTGCTACAAGACGTATGCTGATATAAAATCGCGGTTTATTCTGCCAATCATTGGAAAGATACAAAGCTGTCGCTGCAAGTATTACCATTGCAATATTGAAGATAAGATGCTCTGTCCAGTTCATGTTTTCAAGGATGCCTCCGCAAGAGCAGGGTACAAATGAGCTGTAATTGAGTATTATGTAGATATAAATTGTAAATAGTAGCATCAGTCCAAATGCCGAGAACAATCCGATTATTCTGGTTTTTGGTATTGATAGCAAAATAGCTATTGCAAATTCTACTGTTAGTACTGCATAAGAAATATATGTAGCAAAGGCAGTAAGTAAAGGAGATTGAGCAAGCTGTATCTGAAAGTTGTGAAAATCCAGTAGTTTACTGACTGCTGAATAGACGAAAAGCAGTATGAATAAATAACTAATACTGATTGTGAATTTCTCTTTGAATGTAGCTGTTACTTTCATTGTACTGTTTTTTTTAGTACTGTAAAATTGTAAATAAAAAACATATAACATTATGCAAATCAGGCATTTCGTTATTCAAAAAATAAAACAGTGCAAAAGTATTAGGGTAGAAGATCTTCTTCGGGTCTTGATAGATCACTTGGTTTGTAGCCAAATCTTTTTTTGAAGGCTTTATAGAAGTTAAGATAGCCCTTAAAGCCGTTCAGATATGCAATTTCTTTTAAAGAAACAGCTGTTTGCCGGATCATTAGATTTGCTCTTTTCAAGCGTTCCTCTTGATAAAAGTTATAGACACTTGTTTTGAAAAAAGTTCTAAAACCATTTTTTAATATGTGTTCTTCAATAGCAAACATTTGAGCCAAGGAATGTAAAGTGGGCAATGGTTCATCCAGATGACTTAAAATATAATCATGCAGATTTTGCACAGCAGTAACTTCATTGTGTTTGCGAATTTTTGAACCAGAGAGACGGTCATTAATGTCACGCATCTCTTCAAGTATGGTTGATACTGAACTTACAATTATTTCATCGCTATATAGTAATCGTGATACTGTGCAAAATGACGGCAGTAGGTGATTGTCACCAGTAATTAAAATTAATTGCAAAGTAGTGTTGTAATTGGAGTTTTTATCTAATTCATCAAGAATACCGTTCCAAATATCTTTCGATTGCTGAGCTATCAATTTTCCAAAGTCGGTATTGATAATTGTATCCGGTTTATATTTAAGAGTGTGTGGCACCTCATTATTAAAACTCAATAAAGCAAAATCATTATCCAATACAAATGTTAATTGAATTAGATTTTGGTACGAATAATAAGCGCTGATATATCCTGATGCCAGACTTATTTTTTGGAGATCTTCTGCAATTTTATTTAATGCGACAGCAATATTTTTTAATTCATCATTACTATTATCCTGGATGCGGAAGGTCATATTTCCAGTTGCCATTTCGAACAGCATTTGGTAAATCGCCTTTATGCGTTGTTGTGTTTTTTGATTTTCCATTAGATTAAGTAGTGAGAAATTGATTGTGGAATATCAAGACAAGTGCTTGAAAAGACAGACAAAACTATAGAATGTAATTTTTATTAACTAAAAGTGTAGTGTTCAATTCGGGAATTGAATAGGTGTTTTTTAGAAAAAAGTGAGCGGTAAATCGTTTTTTAATTTCATAATCAATGTGTAATTCAGAATGTGTTAGTTGAGGTATGGAATAATAGGATTTATTGTAGTTATATTTTTCGGACTGAACCTGAGTGGGATTATTTAACGAAAACTAGTAATTATGCGGTAATTTTTTTATTTATCACCGCATAATTAAATAATAATATATCGTTGTGATCTTTTTATAAGGGCAAAAAGGAAGTTGTACTGAACCTTTATATCGTTGCTAATTTCCTTTAGCATTAGGAAAATCTAAAGGGGATAGAAAATATCAGATTGTTTTTTGTTCCTTTTTTGCTTTAATCGTACAGAATTTGTCTCTTAGAATTTTCATGTCTTCACCTACTTTTTTATCTAAAACTTTGGCATAATGTTGTGTGGTTCTCAAGTTTTTATGACCAAGCATTTTGCTAACACTTTCAATTGGGACGCCATTTGTAAGTGTTACAGTGGTTGCAAAAGTATGACGGGCAATATGGAAAGTGAGTTCTTTATCAATCCCGCAAACGCCTGCAATCTCTTTTAGATAGGCGTTCATTTTCTGATTGCTCAAAATAGGAAGCAGTTTATCTTGGTTACAGCATTCCGGATGGTCCTCGTATTTGTCAATAATCATTTGTGTAATCGGAAGGATAGGAATTTTAGAGGCGGTTTCTGTTTTCTGTCTGTGAGTGAAGATCCATTTCTCACCATCAATACCTAGGCTTATATGTGATTTTGTCAAGTTTTTGACATCAATGTACGCTAATCCCGTAAAGCAGCTGAAAAGAAAGATATCGCGTACGAGGGATAGTCGTTCCGTTTTGAAATCTTTGTTGATGATGGTTTCGATTTCGCCTTCCGATAGGTACACACGTTCTACTTCTTTGACTTTCGCTTTGTAGTTGGCAAATGGATTTCTGTCTATCCAATGGTTGGCCAAACAGATCTTGATTATTTTGCTGAAGTTCTTGATGTATTTCACTGCGGTATTGTTGGCACAATTACGCACGCTTCGTAAAAAGAATTCATACTCCATTATAAATGCATGATCTATTTTCTTGATGTCTATATCTGATACTTTGTATTTCCAGTCCAGAAACTCCACCGTATGCTTTAAGGAGGTGGTATACCGTTCTAATGTTCCTGGGGCATATTCCTTTCCCACCAATTCCTTGATTTTGTTGTTGTGGTCTTGGAAAATGGGAATTAGCATTCTTTGATTGTCTTGGATGCCGAGAAGTCTATTTTTGAATACTTCAATTTTGAGGGGTTCATTGCGATGTATTAATTCCATTTGGATGTCGAATATTTTCGATTTCAGTAAATCAAGGTATTCATTTAATGAACGAGCATTCTCTGTATTGCCTTTCATTTTTGACATCTCAGGGGACCATTTAGCGGAATCTATAAATTTTTTAGTACTGAACTCCATTCGATTTCCATCGACAGTTAATCTTACATAGATAGGAAGTAGACCTGCAGCATTAGTTTTTGTGCTCTTGGCATAGAAGTGTAATGTGATTTTAGTTTTCATAGTGGTAACCTTTTAATTAGTATTCAATTTAGATTTCTAAAGGATATCAAACAAGATGTCCAAATGATGAACCCGTGAAGGAACATAGAATGAACCGGTTGTTTGAAAGGTTTAAGTTGATTTAGCGAGACCCTAATTTTTGAATTATAGTAGGGTCTCGATTTTATCTCGTTAAGGATGAGATTAGATGAATAATTTGAATATGTCATAAAAGCAAAAACCCCGTAAATCATAAGATTTACGGGGTTTTGATACCATTTGTTTTTGTACTGGCGGAGAAAGAGGGATTCGAACCCCCGGACCTGTTACAGTCAACAGTTTTCAAGACTGCCGCATTCGACCGCTCTGCCATTTCTCCAGTGAGCGACAATCATTTGCTGATTGCGAGTGCAAATATAAGCACCTTTTTCGGTTTACAAAAACAATTTGGATAAAAATTTAAGCTATTTTTTTGGCTATTTTTTAATTGTTTCATTTCCTTTACTTTAGGAAAAATATATTTTTATAAAACAAATGAAAAAAGGCTAATATTTTACATATTCGGTGATTTCTAAGCCGTATCCAATCATTCCAACTCTCTTTCCTTGCTCTGTATTTGAGACTAATCTAATTTTAGAGATATCAATGTCGTGTAATATTTGAGCACCAATCCCATAATCTTTACTATCAATGATGATTTTAGGAGCTTTCATTTTTCCTTCTGATTGTAATGCTTTCAATTCGGAGATACGGTTCAGTAAATTTACGGACTGCATATCTTGATTGACAAAGATAACAGCTCCTTTACCTTGCTCGTTTATGATTTTAAACATATCATCAAGCTGCTGGTCTGCATTATTAGTTAGAGTACCTAGTAAATCATTATTTACTTGAGATGAATTGATTCTTGTTAAAACAGGCTCACCTAGATTCCAAGTTCCCTTCGTAAGTGCGATATGAATTTGTTTATTGGTCGTTTGCTCGTACGCTCTCAAACGAAAAGTACCAAAACGAGTTTCTATATCAAAATCATCTTTTTTGACAATCAGACTGTCGTGCTGCATTCTGTATGCTACTAGAGCTTCGATAGAAACTAATTTTAAATCGAACTTTTTAGCCACTTTTGCCAATTCAGGTAAGCGTGCCATAGAGCCATCTTCGTTCATAATCTCTACAATAACTCCCGCCGACTTAAAACCGGCCAATCTTGCGAAATCAATAGCAGCTTCCGTATGACCTGTTCTTCTAAGGACACCTCCTTGTTTAGCTATCAGAGGGAATATATGTCCCGGTCTGGCTAAATCATGTGGTTTGGTATCAGAATTAGCAAAAGATAAAACAGTTTTAGCTCTATCTGCAGCAGATATTCCTGTGGTTACACCACCACCTCTCAAATCTACAGAAACCGTAAAAGCAGTTTCCATAGGGTCAGTATTGTTAGTAACCATCACGTGTAATCCTAATTCTTTACAACGGCTTTCAGTTAATGGAGCACAAATCAACCCGCGGCCGTGAGTAGCCATGAAATTAATCATTTCCGGTGTTACTTTTTCGGCTGCAGCCAAAAAATCACCTTCGTTTTCACGATCTTCATCGTCAACAACTATGATTATTTTCCCTTGACGGATGTCTTCGATTGCTTCTTCTATTGTGTTAAGTTGTATTTTATTTTTGACCATGATAGGTATTTATTTTTTAGATGGAAATAATTTTTGAAATAGTTTTTGGAACGGACTTAAAATAACGTCCATGTTTATTAACCCTATATCATTTGTTGCGCGATAGGTTAATAGTATAGCTAATGGGGTCAGAATAAAGGATGACATCCAGGCTCCCATAAAAGGAGATAGGCCATTTTCTTGTGCTATTTTTTTTCCGAATGTGTTTATAAAGTGAAAGGAAATAAAAATTAAAACAGCAAATATAATAGGCAATCCAAGACCACCTTTTCTAATAATGGCGCCCAAAGGAGCTCCAATAAAAAACATCATAAAACAGGCGTATGCGATTACAAATTTATCGTAAAACGCAAGTTGATGGTTGTTGATGTTTTTCTGTTTGTTTTCTAAGTTAACTCTAGTAGCATCAATGGAGTATCCCGTACTTACCGTGTTGCTGTTTGCCATTTTTAATATCTCCAATTTTTGTTTATCAGTATACACTGATAAAATATCGGCGGGAAGTTGTTTTCTTTTCTCGACGGCTGTTTTAGGGACAATGTTGTTGTTTGTTATTCCAGTTCTCAAATTAATATTTTCCGAATATGATACGATTTCGGTTTTCAAATTTTTATGCAAGGAATCCAATGTATAGCTTAGCTCATTAATCGTTAACATCGTATTGGTGTTGGCGATATTATTTTCATCGACGTCCACTTTGTTCAATTGCGATAAATCGATGTTGAGGGTGTATTTTTTGAAGGCGCTTTTCGCGAAAGGCAATTTTGCTCTGTCTTCATATTTTTTAGGAACGAGATCCTCATAATAGTTACCGTTATTAAGTACTAATTGCAAGATGCTAGATTTCTCGCTACTGACTAATTTTCCGTCTTTTGCTTTAATTACGGTCTTGCTACCGTCTCCTATACTGGATTTCTTGTGGATAGTAATACCAGTCAAAATATTCCCATTATCGCCAGACTTTTTATTGACTTTGATATTGTAATCTCCCACATCGCTAAACTGTCCTTCGGCTATGGCCATGGCTGGTTTTACTTGCGCGATGTTTTTTCTGAAATTGATAAATTTATATTCTGCGTATGGAATTACATTGTTGGCAAAAAAGAAAGCAACAATACTTAATAAAAGAATAAATGCGGTGAGGCTTCTCATGGCCCTTTGCAATGATATACCCGCTGATTTCATAGCTGCAAACTCATAGTTCTCTGCTAGATTTCCAAACGTCATTATCGAAGCTAGTAATATGGAAAGGGGTAATACCAGCGGAATTATTCGAGGCATCGAGAACATCAAAAACTTAATGATTAAAGCTATATCCAAATCTTTACCAGCTAGTTCAGCTATAAAGAGCCAAACTGTCTGCAGTATGAATATAAAAAACAAGATTACAAATACCGTAGTAAATGTAATCAGGAATGTTTTTAATAAGTATTTGTCGAGAATTTTCACCTAGAGTATTAATCTAATTTATTGATGTAGTAATTTGGATATTTACTTTCTGCAAAGATAAATTGATTTTTTGACAAAGGTTGATTGGTTTTAAAAGAATTAACGGTTAAAGTAGTTTTTGTTCCTTTTTTACCCATTTCTATCAAGTTATAGATGTGTTTTGTTTGTACATCAATACCCAATAGTATTTCTTTTCTCTGATCTCTAGGATTAGTAGGGATTAATTTGATGTATTGTATTTTACGTCCTCTTACATCTTGTAGGATATCCATAGAGTATCTATAACCACTATTGAAAAAAGTTAACATTTTTGAAGGTGTAATGGCACTGTCATCTTTTTCGTTAAAGCTCGAAATCGTGATTTCTTCATCTTCTGGAACAATGGTATAGGTTTTTTTACCGTCGAATATTTTAGTAATTCCCATGAAATTCAAAACGTATTGATTGTTTTTCATCGTTACATTTCCCTTACTGTCCTGATTGATATTTTCTTTTGAATTGTTCAAAGAATATTTAAAATCAATTACAATGTTGTCATAACTTCTAACTTTTGCAGTCACTTGATCTAAAAGCGCTTTGGCTCTTTTGTCTTGTGCTTGTGTCGAAAAGCTAAAAAGTAGGATAAATGTAATTAGAATAAATTTTTTCATAGTATTAATTATTTTGTTCATTGTTAAAAAATTGATCAAGAGAACTCATGTCTAGGATGTTTACACCACGTGCTTTACTTCCTTCAAACGGCCCTACGATTCCAGCAGCTTCTAATTGGTCGATTAGTCGGCCAGCTCTGTTGTATCCTAGTTTTAGTTTTCTTTGTAACAATGATGCTGAGCCTTGTTGTGCGTTAACAATAATTTCGGCAGCTTCTCTAAACAAAGTATCTCTCTCGGAGATATCTACATCAAGATTGATGCCACTATCTTCTCCCACGAACTCTGGAAGTAAATAAGCTGTTGCGTATGCTTTTTGGGAACCAATGAAATCGGTTATTTTTTCTACTTCAGGTGTGTCGATAAAAGCACATTGGATTCGCACGACATCATTACCATTAGTATAAAGCATATCTCCACGTCCAATCAATTGATCAGCTCCAGAAGTATCCAAAATAGTTCTTGAATCAATTTTTGATGTTACTCTAAAGGCAATTCTAGCAGGGAAGTTGGCTTTGATTAAACCTGTAATTACATTTACCGAAGGTCTTTGTGTTGCTATAATCAAATGGATTCCTATCGCTCTGGCTAATTGTGCTAAACGGGCAATGGGAACTTCCACTTCTTTTCCTGCAGTCATTATCAAATCGGCAAACTCATCTACTACTAATATAATGTAGGGTAAAAAGCGATGTCCATTTTCAGGATTTAGTTTTCTAGCCTTAAATTTATCGTTGTATTCTTTAATGTTTCGCACCATCGCATCTTTCAATAGCGAATAACGGTTGTCCATTTCCACACAAAGAGAGTTCAAGGTATTGACCACTTTAGCGTTGTCAGTAAGAATGGCGTCTTCGCTATCCGGAAGCTTCGCTAAATAGTGTCTTTCTATTTTGTTAAAAAGAGTCAACTCCACTTTTTTAGGATCGACCAAAACAAATTTAACTTCAGCAGGGTGTTTCTTGTATAACAATGAGGTAAGAACAGCATTTAAACCCACAGATTTTCCTTGTCCGGTAGCACCTGCCATCAATAGGTGAGGCATTTTGGCTAAATCGACTACGAAGGTTTCGTTAGAAATTGTTTTACCCAATGCAATAGGCAACTCCATTTCAGCTTCCTGAAACTTAGCAGAACCAATTACACTTTTCATGGAAACCATGGTTGGATTTTTGTTAGGAACTTCGATTCCTATTGTTCCTTTTCCAGGAATAGGAGCAATGATACGAATTCCTAATGCTGAAAGTGATAAAGCGATATCATCTTCCAAGTTTTTAATTTTTGAAATACGAATTCCCGCTTCAGGAACTATTTCATATAAGGTTACAGATGGGCCAACCGTCGCCTTAATTTGTGCGATTTCTATTTTATAGTTGCGAAGCGTATCTACAATTCTGTTTTTGTTTTCTTCTAATTCTTCCTGGTTAATCGTGATTCCACCAGTTGAATATTCTTTTAAAAGGTCAATTGTGGGGTATTTATAGTTGGATAAATCCAAAGTAGGATCGAATAAACCAAAATCAGAAACTAGCCTTGAAGCTAAATTCTCTTCAATAAGATCTTCTTCAGGAGCTGTTTCAATAACAAATGAATCATCAACGGCATTTTTATCGGTCAATACTTCTTCAACAACTGTTGGTTTAGCAACAGGATCGAGATTGATTTCTGAAGAATGGCTAATCGTTGGTTTTAAAGCTTCTTTGTTAACTTCAAACTGTGAAGGTCTTGGAAGCGGCGGAGGACTCTCTAATTCTTTTTCTTCCGTTATGGCGAACTCTTCCAAATTATAAGAGCTACCGTTATCAGGAGATGTATTTGAGCCTAAATCCGACTTGATTTCTTTTTTTGTGTTTTCGAAAAAGGATTGGATTCTTTCCGGAGAGAGTTTAAGTTTAAAAATAACATAAAGAATCAGACCGAAAATTAAAGTTAATAGTGTTCCTGTTTTTCCAATATAATCCTGCAGGAATAAATTTAATTCATAACCAACAGTTCCTCCTAATTCAGGTACTGAAGTAGCAAAAAATCCAAATAATACTGACAAAATAATAATAGCAAATAAGTCCCAGAACCAGATTCCTTTCAGCTTCTTAGATGAAATGCCAAGTATGAAAAAGATTCCAGTCAAGAAAAATAAGCGAACAAATAGAAAAGAGGCAAGCCCAAAACCTTTGTAAACAATCAAATCTGCTAAAAAAGCCCCGAATTTACCAAGCCAATTTTGAACCGTTTCTGATCGATCTGTTAGTTCAGAAACGGCACTTTGATCTTCTTGTCCGTGAATGTAAAAGGAGATAAAAGCAACCAGTAAAGCAACAGAAAATAAGATTAAAAGACTGCCCAGCACGATCTTGTGCTGTTTCGTTAATACCCACGGTGTACTTTCTTTAGCTTTTGAATTGTTTTTCTTGTCTAAAGGTTCTTTTTTTGTTGTTTTCGCCATCCTTGATTGTATGTACTAATGCCTAAAAAATTAGTGGCACGTATATGATTAAACCGATAATTATTGCTGTTAAAGCTGCAAAAAACACAGCTCCCGCGGCAATGTCTTTTATGAAACCAATTCTTTCATGATAATTGGGATGAATAAAATCAGCGATTTTTTCCACAGCCGTATTTAGGCCTTCAATACTCATCACAAAGCCGATTGCCAAAGTTTGGAAAAGCCATTCCGTTGCAGTAATGTGAAAATAAAATCCAGCAATGGTAACTAAAATTCCCAATGAAAATTGGACCATTATACTGTGTTCCGTCGTGATTAACTTGATAGCGCCTTTAACGGCATAACCGACACTTTTCAGCCTTCCTGTAACGAAGCTATTGTCTTTTTGAAATTCCATTAAAGTAATGTTATAGTGCGGCTAAAGCAGCCTCGTAATTTGGTTCGCTAGCAATTTCAGGAACTTGCTCTGTATGGATAATGGTACCATTTGTGTCAACCACAATAAGTGCTCTTGAGTGTAAGCCAGCCAATGGACCATCAAGGATTTCAAGACCATTTTTTTTACCAAAATCTCCTGAATTAAAGTCAGATAAGTTAATTACATTTTCGAGTCCTTCAGCGCCACAAAAACGTTTTTGAGCAAATGGTAAATCTCTAGAAACACATAATACTGCAGTATTATCTAATTTACCAGCACTCGCGTTGAATTTTCTTACTGATGTAGCGCAAGTTCCAGTGTCGATACTTGGAAATATATTTAGTACCAATCTTTTTCCTGCGAAATCACTTAGTGAAGCTATAGAAAGATCGTTTTGTATTAATTTAAAATCAGCTAGTTGAGTTCCCACTTTTGGTAATTCTCCTGAAGTATGTATTGGATTTCCTCCCAATGTAATTGATGCCATGTTTTTTGTTTTTCGTTGTGGTTCAAAAGTATGAAAATTATTTAAGAATTAGGTTTTAAGATTAAGATTTTAGAACATTGAACAAACGGTTGTAATTGAGTGTCTTTTTGAGAAATAGGCGGTAAAAGAAAAAAACGCATCCATTTCTGAGTGCGTTTTTCGTATGATTGAACCTGTTGAAGGACTTCTATTTATCGATGGAACCTAAAACTCGTTTCATAAAAGTGTTTAAAGCCTCTTTTTTATCAGTTCCGTTTTTCACCATTTTATGAACTTCTAGTGCGCCATACATGTTAGAAATTAATTCACCGATGACATCTAATTCTTCATCTTTTAAAGATCGGATTTCTGTCATTGCTTCCAGAACGTCGATAGTTTCAATGATATAGTCTTGATCATTTTCTTCTATAAACTGAGTCAAATGCTTTATTACGGGTAATTTCATGTTTTTTCTTTTAGTTTAAGGTTTAAAGTTTTAAAAGTTTAAAGTTGTGTGTTGCTTATGAAATGATTTTTTAGGATAACATTAAACTTATTTATAAATCATGGCAACATTAAACTTTGAACAAAATATTAAACTATCTCATTCACTAATTCAATTAGCACTTCTTGTTTGTTAGTTTGTGTTTCGTTTACCAATACCCCGTTTACGAAAGTCGCAAAAGTTGGTAGGTTACTTACGTTGGCCAATTTTCTTGATTCAGGAGAGTTTTCAGCATCAACAAGAACAAAAGTAATTGCATCGTTTTCTGTAGCCAATTTTTTGAATTTTGGTTTCATTATTCGACAATTTCCACACCACGATGCCGAAAATTGAACGACTACTTTCTCGTTTTTTGATATTAAATCCTGTAATGTATCTTCGTTTAAATCTATTAACATATCGTTTAAATTTCAAAATGCAATTGCAATAGCAATATTCAATATTTTTAATTGAAAATTGTTATTGCAATTGACATTGTTATTGATTTAGTTTAAGCTTAAGTATTCAGCAGTACTTTTTCTGTCAGCGCTCATAGCTTCTTTTCCAGCTTCCCAGTTTGCAGGACAAACTTCTCCTTTTTCTTGGATATGAGTATAAGCATCGACCATACGTAAATATTCGTTTACGTTACGACCAAGAGGCATATCGTTTACACTTTCGTGGAAGATTTTCCCTGTTTCATCAATTAAGTAAGTCGCTCTAAAAGTTACGTTTGATCCTTCAATCATTACTGAGTCAGTTTCTTCACTGTATTCAGTTGAGTCGATATCAAGAATACCTAATATGTTAGATAAGTTTCTGTTAGTATCTGCAAGAATTGGGTAAGTAACACCTTCAATTCCACCGTTGTTTTTTGCAGTGTTTAACCAAGCAAAATGAACTTCATTTGTATCGCAAGAAGCACCAATTACTATTGTATTTCTTTTTTCAAATTCCGGTAAAGCTGATTGAAAAGCGTGAAGTTCAGTTGGGCATACAAATGTAAAATCTTTTGGGTACCAAAATAAAATTACTTTTTTGTTGTTTTTTGTAGCTTCTTCAAAAATGTTGATTTTCAAGTTGTCTCCCATTTCTGAGATAGCGTCAACTGCAATACTTGGGAATTTTTTACCTACTAATGACATAATTATATGTTTTATTATTAATTTTTATTTCGGCAAAAGTAGGTAATAAGGTTATGTTCAAACAATCAGTTATAATTATATATTTTGATAGAGCTATAGCTTTAGATTATTATATTAAAAAGCAATGCCACAACTGTTAGATAGTCATGGCATTATGAATGTGTACGGGATTAGTAGTCTTCTTAATTAATTTTTTGCATCAGTTACTAATTGTCTGATTTTGATATTGAATGCCGCGAAGATTAAAGTCATAAACGGACTCAATATGTTAAAGAAGGCATACGGCAAGTAATCTAAAGTGGAAACACCTAAGGTACCGGATTGATATGCTCCGCAGGTATTCCAAGGGATTAAAACTGAAGTCACTGTTCCGGCATCTTCAAGTGTTCTACTTAAATTTTCTGGAGCAAGACCTTTTTCTTTATATGCTCTTGCAAACATTTTACCAGGAACTACAATTGCTAAATACTGATCAGAAGCAGTAATGTTTAATGCTAAACAGCTTCCAACAGTAGAAGCGAATAGTCCGAAAGTTGTATGTGCTAATTTTAATAATGTATGACTTATTCTTGCCAAAGCACCTATAGCATCCATAATTCCTCCAAAAACCATAGCACAGAGAATCAACCAAATTGTTCCTAACATTTTTTGCATCCCTCCCGAAGTAAAAAGATCAGCCAGCGTTTTATTCTCGGTAGGTATCTGTATTTTTCCAGTTATGGCGTCCATAACTCCTTTGTAAGCAGATTGCAAAGTCATATGCTCAACACCTGCAATTTGGTTTATAATATGGGGTTGAAATACTATAGCGAAGATTCCCGCTAATAATGTTCCGATTAATAATGCAATTAAAGGCTCTGTTTTTTTGATGATTAAGCCAATTACGATCACGGGTACCACAAACAACCAAGGTGAAATAGTAAAAGAAGCTTCAATATCTGTTAGCAGGGCGGCAATATTTACATCCCCTTTTATGTCAACAGATAATCCCAAGACAATAAATAAGATTAGTGTAATAACATACGTTGGAATGGTAGTTAATGTCATGTATCTAATGTGGGTAAACAAATCCGTTCCAGCCATTGCGGGAGCAAGGTTAGTTGTGTCTGACATAGGAGATAATTTATCTCCAAAATAAGCGCCAGAAATTACTGCCCCAGCAACCATACCTAAATCAAAACCCAAAGCACCACCAACACCAATTAAAGCAATACCAACGGTAGCACTCGTAGTCCAGGAACTTCCTGTCGCAATCGAAATTATTGAACATATAATTACCGTAGCGGGTAAAAATATGGCAGGGCTCAGAATTTGTAAGCCGTAATAGATCATTGAAGGAATGATTCCGCTAATTAACCAGGTACCAGCTAGAGCACCAACCATTAGCAATATTAGAATGGCACCAACGGTAGATTTTATGTTTTCAGCTACCTCCTCCATCATTTTCTGATAAGTGACTTTGTTAAAAAAGCCTACAATCGCAGCAACAGCAGCGCCTAACAATAAAACAAATTGATTACTGCCGCTCAAAGCTTCATCTCCATAGACATATACGTTAAAACCGAGCATTGCGACAAGTGCCGCAACTGGAATTAAGGCTTCTCCAATTGATAATTCTTTGTTTCTGTGAATTTTTGTATCCATTCTATATCGTTTGAGTTTGCAATATAGATAAAAAAGTTCCTATCAGCCTAAACAGATTTTGTGAAAACTTCCGTTCAGCTATTTGTTTAAATGAAATATGTTGGCGAAAAACGGATATAATTCTATTTTTTTATTAGAATTTGATTTCGATTGTAGGGAAAATGACTTAAATACAGTTCTCGTTTTAAAAACGAGGCTTTATACTTTTCAGTCTATTTACAAGTTGTCAATGTGCACGGGTAGAGTTCCTTGAGAGGGTAGGTCCTCAAGCAGTTGATTCGCGGCAGCTTCCTGAAATTCCTCGAAATCTTGATATACTTGAACAAGACCACTAATGGATTGTATGTCCGGCAAACTTTGTAAAGCATAAGGGTTACCAAATACATATAAAACACATTTTTTTGCTAAAAATAATTTTTCGAGAATTATCAAAACAGCGTCTTCGATGTCAAAATTATTCATTGGTTTTGCTTTTGGAACAAAAAGAGCAATAATTAAAGTATCGTAATCTGTCAGACTGTTTTCAATTTCTGATACGCTATAGGTAGTGCCCATTTCTACAGAAAATTCTTTTGCAGATAGGTAAGGCGCAAGTGTTTTGAAAAAAGTATTTTCGGTGTTTTTATAAATACTCAACTTTGCTAATGTGCCTCTTTTTGCTGCATCGGCGGCAATTGCTGTGTTTTTATTGTCTTTAATCTTAGTAATACAGTGTTGGGCTATTTTACGATTCAAAATAGAAGCTGTTGCAAAATCTAATTCTGTAGTTGATTCTTCTTTTTGATTGAATAAACCTGCTTTTTGCTTGCATTTTATTAAGCGATTGTAACTTGCTTCTATGCGCTGCGCTGTTGCGTTTTTAAGTATTTCTTGAATGCCTTCAGGTACATTTTCGGCAAAGCACAACACGTCATTTCCGGCATTAAAGGCTTCCCATTCCAGTTGGCCTTTTATTTCGTAAAGCTTGGAAACACTATGCATATTCAATGCATCCGAAATCACTAGTCCATCGTAATTTAATTGCTTTCGCAAAAGCGTTTCAATCACTGATTTTGATAATGTTGCTGAAGTGTTTGCTCCTTCATTCAAAGCAGGAACAGCTAAATGTCCTATCATAATTGAGTCGACATCACTTTCTATTCCCTTTATGAAAGGATATAGTTCGTTTTCAAGTAACTCATCTAATGTTTCCTTTAAAACAGGTAAACCTAAATGGGAATCAACGTTGGTATTGCCATGTCCAGGAAAATGCTTTAGACAGCCTAAAATGCCTGCGTCATTCATTCCTCGCAAGTATTCTAAAGCAAAATGGGCTACCTTTTCTTTGTCTTCGCCAAAGGAACGGTATCCGATCACCGGATTATTCGGGTTGTTATTTATATCAGCTAAGGGTGCCAAATTATAATGAAGTCCAGCTGATTTTAAATCTAATCCTATTTGTTTTCCAACTTCATAAACCAAATGAGATTGACTCAGTGGTAAAGCGCCTAATGTGATGGCGTAAGGATATTGTGGTGTTTTTTCGACCCGCATTGCCAATCCCCATTCAGCATCGATGCTCATCAATAAGGGAGTAGTAGCACATTTTTGATACCGTATAATTAAAGCTGTAAGTCGCTGGTAACTGTCGTCATTAAATTCAATTTTTTTCTTAGTTTCATAATTAGTGGCAGCACTAGCTCTGCTGTGAAAAAAAGTAAGTCCACCGATGTTGTGTTTCTTAATTAATTCTTCAGTTGCTTGAATGTTTTCTTGGGTATCGTTTATAAAAACCGCTGGAAAAAAGAATTGCCCTATTTTTTGTTCTAATGTCATTTGATTCATTTTTAAAAAGAATGGAACGCGGATGAAACAGATTCGCTATCGCGAAAACGCTGAAAAATACGGTTTTCTATTTTTCTGTCGAAACATTTTTATTTAGTCATTATAATTTAAGTCTGCGTGCTGATTGTAAGAAAGATAGAACGTAGATGAAAAGGATTTCGGATTTACAGATTTAAAAAACCCGTTTTTTTTCGCGTCTTTACGAAGTAAATCCGCGTCATCAGCGTTCCATTAACTTATGCCGCTTTCTTACCGAAGTCTTTTGGAAAAATTAAAAAACGAGAAAGTATTAATCCGGGAATAGTGGCTAGAAATACCCAAATAAAGAAGTTTCCGTAGCCCAAATATTCTTGGATAAATCCGCTTGCCATACCGGGAAGCATCATTCCTAAAGCCATAAATCCAGTAGCAATAGAGTAATGCGAGGTTTTCGATTCGCCATCAGCTACATAAATCAAATACATCATAAAGGCTGCAAATCCAAAACCGTAACCAAATTGCTCTGCAATAACAGTAGCATAAATATAATAAACCGAGGAGGGGTGAAAATGAGCTAATAAAATAAATCCAATTATAGGCAAGTGCATCGCCAGAATCATAGGTAGCATCCATTTCCCAAGACCATCTTTTGAGATTACAATTCCGCCAATGATTCCACCGACAGTCAGCGCAATCACTCCGAAAGTTCCATAGATAATCCCTACGTCTTGCGTAGTCAGTCCCATTCCGCCAACACCTTTGTCATCAATTAGAAAAGGAGTTAGCATTTTAAGTAATTGGGATTCGCCCAAGCGGAATAATAATATAAATGCCAGCACAAATCCAATTTGTTTTTTTTGAAAAAAACTAGCGAAGACGGCTCCAAAACTTACTTTTGGCTCCAGTGACTTCTCGTCCTTAGTTGTCGCTACTTCAGTTCTTGGCGTAGAAAAATAATTGTAAATAGTTAATGCAGCCATAATCAAACCAACAATAACCATAGTGTAAGACCACGCTTTTTGTTTGTCGCCATATTCTTGTTCCAGATAACCACCGATTATTACAATCAATCCATTTCCGGTAAGCATGGAAAGACGATAGAATGTACTGCGAATTCCAAGGAAGAAAGATTGTTGTTCTTTTTCTAAAGCCAACATATAGAAACCGTCACTTGCAACATCATTTGAAGCTGATGCGAATGCAGCTACCCAAAAAATGGCGAGACTGATTACAAAGAAATTATTCATAGGGATGGTTAACCCCACAAGTAAAAAGGCAATAGAAATAATAAATTGCATGGCTAAAAACCACTTTCTTTTGGTCGCGTACATATCAATAAATGGACTCCATAAAGGTTTTATTACCCAAGGGAGGTACAATAGACTCGTGTATATTCCTATGTCTTCATTGTCAATTCCCAGGTTTTTGTACATAATAACCGAAACCGAGATAATGATAGCGTAAGGCAAGCCCGAGGCAAAGTTCAAAAAAGGTATCCAATACCAGGGTCTATTATCTGTTTTCATCATTTAAAGAACTTTGAATCGTTTTGGTTTCTGTTGTTTTATTTAAAAGAACTGCCTGACTTTCATTCCCGTAATAATCAATGAAAGAGATGGCGCGAATATTGTTTTTTTCTAAAAGACTTTTCTGGATTTTGATGCTTATACTATCCTTTTTTTCCTTAAAAGCTATTTTGTCAATAATTTGACTTGGATTATTAACATCTAGTTTAGAACTGTCTTTGGCGCCATAAACCAGCACATAGCGTATTTTGCTCAGCAAGGGGTAATTTAGTGTGACAGTCGAAGTCAAATTGTTAGTTGTAATATTAGTAACTGCTGGCATCTCAATGTCTGTTCTTCTTGAATTAGGAACAACATATGGGAGTGCTGGATATTTGTATTGATTTTGCAAAAGCAGATCGGTTACCGCTTTGTTTCTATTCACAAATGATTTAGCACTAAAAAAAGCATTTCCTCCAATATTTTTATAGGTTCTAGTCAAATCAATCTGATCAGGAATTTCACTTGGAATATTCCATTTTTTATCTGAATCGGTGTTGATTTTATAGCTTCCGTTCCCCATGTAAATTGCGGTATTTGTTGAGTTCTCAGCCCACCATTTGATTAGTTTTGCATAAGAAGCTGTTTTATGGTCGATACTCCAATACAATTGCGGAAGTAGGTAGTCAATCCAACAGTTTTCCATCCACGCAACTGGATCTGCAAACAAGTCATCATAATTTGTTTGTCCAGAATTCGTGTCGGAACCTCTTGGATCAACAGATTTATTGCGCCAAACACCAAATGGGCTAATCCCAAATTGAACCCAAGGCTTTATTGTTTTGATAGAAAAGGAACAGTATTTTACAAAATTATTCACGTTCAAACGTCTCCAGTCGGCTAAACTCATTCCCCCACCATACTTTTTGAATGAAGCAGTATCATTAAAGTTTTCTCCCGCTATTTTATAAGGATAGAAATAATCGTCAAAGTGGATTGCATCAATGTCGTAGTTTCTAACCACTTCGTCCACTACCGCAATTAAATGAGTTTGGACTTCAGGTAAGGCAGGATTGTAATAATACTTTCCGCCATATTTAATCATCCATTCAGGATGTTTGAAATAGTCGTGGGTAGGACTTAGAATATCAGTTCTTAAATCCATCGTGGCACGATAAGGGTTTAACCAAGCGTGAAATTCAAAACCACGGTTATGAGCTTCAGTAATCATCCATTCTAATGGGTCATAGTAAGGGTTAGGTGCTAGGCCTTCTTTTCCTGTCAAATATTTAGACCACGGAGCTAGTTTAGAAGGGTAAAAAGCATCACCTACGCTTCTGATTTGGACAATAACAGCATTGTAATTTAATTTTTTATAGGTATCTAAAATTTCAAGATAATCAGCTTTTTGTTTCTCAATAGGATCCGAACCGCTTTTTGGCCAGTCGATATTTACCACTGTGGCAATCCAAACTGCCCTAAATTCGTTTTTAGGGTAGTTCACTTTTTCTTGTGCATTTCCATCAGAAAAAGACAACAAAATAAAGGAAATAAATAAATATAGGTACTTGTTAGGGTTCATTATTGAGATGTTTTTATAGAGTTCAAAAATAGTTTTTTTAGTGAAGTTTCTGAGAAATATAAGTATTAAAATTTGACTTTTTTGACTACTTCAATTACTTTGCCAATTAATCCTAGGTAATCGGTCTACTGTGGAATTAATTTGAAAAAAAGAAGAGGATTTAATTTTACTTTTTCTTATTTCATTTATTACAATATAGATTGGGATATCTTTATATTTGTGAAAACAAAAGCAATACATTTTATCAATGCCCAACTTGCCTCAATTAAAAGAATTAGCCGCATCCTTAGAAGGAACACTTTTATACGATGAACTTCATAAAACACTCTATGCAACGGATGCTTCTGCGTATAGAATAATGCCTTTGGCGGCAGCCTTACCTAAAAATGAGGCAGATATCATAAAACTGGTTCGTTTTGCTACGGAAAATAAGATTTCGCTAACGCCTAGGACTGCGGGAACTTCCTTAGCTGGACAAACAGTTGGTAGCGGAATTATTGTAGATGTTTCTAAATTTTTCACTAAGATTGTCTCTTTCGATGCAGTAAATAAAACGATTACAGTACAGCCTGGTGTGATCAGGGATGAACTGAATTTATATTTAAAACCCCACGGATTATTTTTTGGACCTAATACTTCTACTTCTAATCGGTGTATGATAGGAGGAATGGTAGGTAATAATTCATCAGGAACGACATCAATCCGTTACGGAGTTACCAGAGATAAAATTGTCGAGATAAAAGCTATTTTAAGTGATGGCTCGCAAGTTGTTTTTGGCGAATTAACTTCTGCTGAATTTATTGAAAAAACAAAAGGTGATTCTCTAGAAACTAACATCTACAAAAGCCTTTATGCCGAATTATCGAATGAGGCGACTCAAAAAGAAATTGTAAAAGAATTCCCGAAACCAGAAATCCATAGGCGAAATACAGGATATGCAGTAGATATTTTATTGCATTCTGATCTTTTTGGCGGAAGCCAACCCACGATAAATGTTGGTAAATTGCTTTGTGGTTCTGAGGGAACACTTGCTTTTACTACAGAAGTCACTTTAAAAGTAGATCTATTGCCTCCCACAAATAATGTGATGGTAGTAACGCATTTTACCAGTGTTCAAGAGAGTTTAGAGGCGGTTTTGGTGGCTATGAAACATCATTTGTACACCTGTGAAATGATAGATGATACGATTCTTAATTGTACTAAAACAAACAAAGAACAGAGTAAAAACAGGTTTTTTATTCAGGGTGAACCCAAAGCAATAATGATGTTTGAAGTAGCTTCACATACGAGTATGGAAGATGCCGAAATGCAGGCAGATGCTTTGATTAAAGACTTAGAAGAAAATAATTTTGGTTATGCTTCGCCAAAATTATACGGTGCTGATATTGAAAAAGTAAACGAGCTTAGGAAAGCAGGTCTCGGACTTTTAGGGAGCATTGTAGGTGATGAAAAAGCGGCTGATTCTATTGAAGATACCGCTGTTGAATTGAGTGATTTACCTAATTATATCGCTGACTTTTCGGCAATGATGAAACGCCACGGCCAAGAGGCGATTTATTATGCTCATGCCGGTGCTGGTGAACTGCATTTGCGTCCTGTTTTGAATTTGAAAACAAAAGAAGGCGTTTATCAGTTTAGAAATATTGCTACCGAAGTGGCGCATTTAGTAAAAAAATACCGCGGTTCATTAAGTGGGGAACATGGTGACGGAATCGTACGTGGCGAATTTTTACCTTTTATGATTGGCGAGAAAAACTACGAATTATTAAAACGTATTAAATTGGCTTTCGACCCGAATTCCGTTTTGAATATGGGAAAAATTGTCAATGCGTTAAAAATGGATGAGAATCTCCGTTTCGAAACTGGGAGAGAGGAGCCTAATATCAAAACCATTCAAGATTTTTCAGATAGTATGGGCGTTTTACGTGCTGCCGAAAAATGTAATGGCTCTGGGGATTGCCGTAAACTACCCTCGGCAGGAGGAACTATGTGCCCAAGTTATCGAGCCACGCGAAACGAGAAAGATACTACTCGTGCTCGAGCCAATGCTTTGAGGGAATATTTGACACATTCAGAAAAAGATAATAAATTCAATCATAAAGAATTATATGAGGTTTTTGAATTATGCATTAGTTGTAAAGCTTGCGCTAGCGAATGTCCGTCTAACGTAGATGTGGGTGCGCTTAAAGCAGAATTTTTATACCAATACCAAAAGGCAAATGGTTTTTCTCTTCGAAATAAGATTTTCGCTAATAACGCCAAACTGAATAAACTCGGAAGTATTTTTCCATCGTTGACTAATTTTATGGTCAATCAACCCTTGGTGAAAAAAGGAATGGGGGTGGCTTCAAAAAGAGAAGTGCCATTATTAGCTCCTAAAACATTCAGGAAATGGATCGAAAGTAATAAATCAAAAACTGCTTCCTATGCCAATGGGAAACTCTATCTTTTTTGTGATGAATTCACCAATTATTATGATGTTTCAGTAGGGATAGATGCTTTTGAATTACTATCTAAATTGGGATATGAAGTTATTGTTGTAGATCATGAAGAAAGTGGAAGAGCCTATATCTCCAAAGGTTTTCTGGAAGAAGCCAAAGCGATTGCTAATAAAAACGTGAATATTTTTAAAGGAATTGTATCGGCTGAAATTCCGTTGATTGGTATAGAACCATCTGCAATATTGACTTTTAGAGATGAATACATTCGTCTGGCCGACGATACCGCTTCCGCGGAAAAATTAGCGAAAAACTGCTTGACAGTTGAAGAGTTTTTCAAAAAGGAAATCGCAGTAGGTAAAATTAATTCAGAGCAATTTTCTGATGAGGTGCGAGAGATAAAAATTCACGGTCATTGCCATCAAAAATCCTTAAGTTCAATAGAGGCGACTTTTGCTATGTTGAATGTCCCGAAAAATAGCACAGTTACGATTTATAATTCAGGTTGCTGTGGGATGGCAGGTTCTTTTGGTTATGAAGAAGAGCATTATGAGATTAGTATGCAGATGGGAGAGGACACTTTATTTCCAAAAATAAGGTCTACCGCTACAACAACTTCTATTGCCGCAGCAGGTACAAGTTGCCGCCATCAAATTTTTGATGGAACAAACAGAAAAGCACAACATCCGGTAAGTATTTTGAATGCTTTTCTGAAATAATTAGTGCTTTTTGACTTTTAGAAGGGAGGAATTGCTCGTTTTTCAAAGCTCATTTTTACAGCGGAATTGCCATTGCAATCTTTTTAATTTTTAACGGCATTCTTAATTAATGGATTGACTTTTAAAATAGGTTATAATTGAATATTTGACTTTTTATTGTATTTTAATAAATAATAAGGGTCATATCATTGGAATTTCAAATTGTTTTATACATTTGGTTTTTAAATAAAACTTACGTTATTGCTAAAATAATGGGATGTTATTTACAGGATAATAATTTTTAATGTAAAAATTTAGCGCATGGCATTTTCTAGTTTATTTCGTAAGAAGACCGTTCAGGATATCTTAAAACAGATTGAAAAAAATGAAGCCGACGGCCACGAAGCGCTGGGTCGACATTTAACGGCAAGAGATTTAACGGCTTTTGGTATCGCTGCCATCGTCGGTGCCGGTATTTTTAGTACAATTGGTAAGGCCAGCTCCGATGGAGGTCCTGCTGTAATTTTCCTTTTTTTATTTACGGCTCTTGCCTGTAGTTTTGCTGCCTTTGCTTATGCAGAGTTTGCGTCTATGGTTCCCGTTTCTGGAAGTGCTTATACGTATTCTTATGTTGCCTTTGGGGAACTGATTGCGTGGATTATTGGTTGGGCATTAATTATGGAATATGCGATTGGTAATATTACGGTCGCCATTTCCTGGAGTGATTATTTTACAGGACTACTAGAGAGTGGTGGAATTCATTTACCCCAATGGGTTCAAATGGATTACCTGACTGCCTCAAACGGATATAGAGATGCCACTGCTTTAATGCAGGGCGGAAAGTTATATGAAAATTTAGGAGAAGGTTTAAAAGCATCTTATACTGCTTGGACGACTTCTCCAACAATAGGTTCGTTTCATTTTGTGGCCGATTTGCCTGCCTTGTTTATTATCATATTGATTACGGCCTTAGTATATCGTGGAATGAAAGAATCGCGAAATGCGAGTAACATGATGGTTGTGGTAAAATTGTGCATTATCCTTCTGGTAATCTCAGTTGGGGTATTTTATGTTGATACTGATAACTGGACTCCTTTTGCTCCTAACGGTGTGAGCGGAGTTTTAAAAGGGGTATCAGCGGTTTTCTTCGCCTACATTGGTTTTGATGCTATCTCAACCACTGCAGAGGAATGTAAGGATCCACAGCGTGATTTACCACGTGGAATGATGTGGGCGATTATAATATGTACTATTTTGTATATTGTTGTTGCTTTAGTTTTAACTGGAATGGTAAATTACAGCGAGTTAAATGTGGGTGATCCTTTAGCATTTGTATTTCATAAATTAGATTTAAAATGGATGTCTGGTATTGTTGCGGTAAGTGCCGTTATAGCGATGGCGAGTGTTTTATTAGTTTTCCAAATGGGACAACCTCGTATTTGGATGAGTATGAGTCGTGATGGCTTATTGCCAAAACGTTTCTCACGAGTGCATCCTATATATAAAACACCATCTTATGCAACTATAGTAACTGGTTTTGTAGTGTCTGTGCCTGCCTTGTTTTTAAACCTTACTATGGTAACTGATTTGTGTAGTATTGGAACATTATTTGCCTTTGTATTGGTTTGTGCCGGAGTTTTGGTATTACAGAATAGAACTGATATTCCAAGAGGGAAATTTAAAACACCATATGTAAATTCAAAATACGTTATTCCTTTTATGTTGGCTGCAGGACTATATTATGCTTTCAATTATAATAATAAAGCGACAATGGATTTCCTGACTAATGAAACCCAAGTAAACGATGCAACTACTATTATCACTTCTCTAAACAAAGAAGAATCTATAAAAGTATATGATTATCTAGTAAGTGTTGGAGCGCAAAAAACGACTGATGAGTCTTTGGATTTAGAAAATCTTTTAAGTCAGTATCAAAAAGAGGATGCTAAGTATGCAGCTGTCGTGGCAGGATTACCAATAGACAATGCACTAAAATATGAAAGTGGTCTTAGCTTGTTCAAACATAAAATTCCAATGTGGATTTTTCTCATTGTTTTAGTTGGGCTTACGTTCTGGTCTTTCGCTGAAAACTTATCTTTAATTCCACTATTAGGTTTAGTGAGCTGTTTGTACATGATGGCAGAGCTAAGTGTTTGGAACTGGATTTATTTCACGGCTTGGTTGCTGATTGGCTTGATGATTTACTTTGGCTTCAGCCGAAAAAATAGTAAACTGAACTTGAAAGAAGCCTAAGAAATAGAGTAATTATAGTAAAGCCGTCTTGATTAAGTTCTAGACGGTTTTTTTATGTTTGTTTTGAAAATTACTCAATCATTCTAGGCGTTGGAGTAATTTTAACCGTAATCTATATAATTATTGGAATTTTCGAAGTAAATAATTCTACCCAAATAAAAAGTTCAGATAAAGTATTGTGGACAATTGGATTTGTACTATTCAGTTTATTAGGTTGGATTACCTTACTTGACAAAAAGAGAAAATATTATTTAAAAAGAACTCCAAAAAAAAGCAGTCTAAACGTAGATTTGCGACAGCGCAATCAATACAATAGAAACTAATGCCAACGCAAGACCCACATAGTTTCGTTTACTCATTTTTTCTTTAAAAACGAGAATACCTAAAAGGCTCCCTAGAATAATTACCCCCATATTCATTGCCGCGAAAACAGTTGAGGGATTTTCAGCAAAAGCTTGATGGGCTTTTAGATAGAAAAGGATATTACCAAAGTTAAAAGCACCTACCAATGCACCAAAAAGAATATTGATGGTGGTCAATCTTGTTTTTCGTACCGTAACATCATATAGAATAGTTACGATCATTAGCGTTAGGGCTATTGCGAAAATCACAAATAACGAACTCGTAAATGGAAGGCTAGTGTATAAGGCTATTTGTTTAAAAAGGATGTCTATAACTCCAAAACCAATTAGCACTGCAGCAGGATACATCCATTTATTGTTGGTATTGGCTGCCGGTTTAGAAAGGATTAGCAATAGGGCAGGCAGACCTATCAAAAAGGCCGTTATCTTTAATAGATTGAAATCTTCTTTAAAAATAAGCCAGGCTGCAAGTAGCGGTATGAAAAGCGAAAGCCTTTGGGCTGCATCTGTTTTGACGATTCCCATATGTTTTATGGAGGCTGCCAAAAAGATAAATATCGAAGGCATCAAAATTCCTAGTGTGATATAGATGGACCATGGTGCTGTGTGATCTATGGCATTCAAATCTGGGCTAAAAGTAAAGAAACACAATACTAAAGCAAAAAGGTAATTCCAGCTTACAATTTGGATAACACTGATGTTATAGTTGCGCGATACTTTAAAAATCACACCTACAGTCACACTGCATAAAATACTTAATATAAGAAATAACATAGAATAGCAATTAAGGTATGAAAAATAGATAGTGGCTTGCTATCAGCGTTTTTTTTATTTTTATAAATTCATTATAGAACTAAAAAAACTCCAGCAGTACTGGAGTTTGATAGGTATAAGAAGAAACTAATTAAGCTTCTTCCATGGTATGATAAACGTTCATTACGTCATCATCTTCTTCCATTTTTTCGATCAATTTTTCTACATCAGCCATTTCAGCTTCTGTTAGTTTTTTAGTGACTTGCGGAATTCTTTCAAAACCAGAAGAAAGGATTTCTAGATTGCGATTTTCAAGCTCTTTTTGGATAGTTCCAAAACTGTTGAAAGGCGCATAAATTAATATTCCGTCCTCATCTTCAAAAACTTCTTCAGCACCGAAATCAATTAATTCCAATTCTAATTCTTCAGGATCAAGTCCGTCTGCTGGAATTCTAAAGTTACAAGTATGGTCAAACATAAATTCAACAGAACCCTGTGTTCCCATGGTACCATTGCATTTGTTGAAATAACTTCTCACATTAGCAACAGTTCTATTATTATTGTCAGTAGCCGTTTCAATTAAAAGCGCAATCCCATGAGGAGCATAACCTTCAAACAAAACTTCTTTATAATTTGCAGTATCTTTATCAGTTGCTTTTTTAATGGCACGTTCTACATTTTCTTTAGGCATATTTGCTGCCTTAGAGTTCTGAATGACAGCCCTTAATCTTGAATTAGCTTCAGGATTTGGTCCGCCTTCCTTAACGGCCATTACAATGTCTTTTCCAATTCTAGTAAATGCTTTAGCCATTGCTGACCAACGTTTCATTTTTCTCCCTTTTCTGAATTCAAACGCTCTTCCCATTTCTTATTTATTATATTGAGCTACAAAAATACAGTTATTCCTTATTTATACCAAAACCCTCTTCCGTTCTTTTTATGAAATTTGGGTATTATTGTGTTTTCGTTATTTTTTCACGGAATTCAAATCATTAATTATCGCAATAGCCTCACTTAAATAGTGGTTTCTTTTCAATGTTTCCATTTGGAATTCATTATTTGCTTTTTCCGAAGGGTTAATGGTTAGGAGATAATTATTGAGATTTGAATTATGAATAATCAAATTGTTACTTTTTGTATCGAAAGCATTAATTTCCTCCCACATCGCATTGATTTCAGATTGGTCTTTAATAACTGTATCAATGGTTACCGGCCGTGGTAATTTTGGCGTGTTTACTAAATATTCAATTTTTTTATTCAGTTTTTTTGTTTCATTGAAATAGGAATTCGTAGCGATTCTAGCCGTACTTTTCTTTGCGATTTTTACCATTGCGGTATTTTTAATAAATTGGTTATAAACAAGAGAAATTGCAATACTGTCGTTTTTAAAAGCAGTAGGATTGTTGCACTCCTTAGTGTATAGGACTTCATAGATTTCAGGAACTAACACATTGGGAATAATTCCTGTAGCCTGATTGCTTTTCCCGTCGACCCTATAAAATTTGTTAATACTGAGTTTTACAAAGTTTTCGGTGTCATTAGGTTCTAATGGTATTATCGACTGCATGGTTGCTTTGCCCACAGTTGCGCTTCCCATCAACAGCGCCCTATTGTAATCTTGTAATGCGGAAGCAAAAAACTCACTTGCCGAAGCTGAATTCCCGTTAACTAATATCACTATAGGGTCTTTGTATATCATCCCAGGATAAGGGTCGCTTATAATGGTTTGCACTTTTTTATTATCTAGTATAATAGAGATAGGTCCAGTATCGATAAACATTCCCGCGAGTTTTATAGCTTCGTCCATGGAGCCTCCTCCGTTGTCTATCAAATCAATAATAACACCCTGAATACTGTCTTTCTGCAGTTTTAGTACTTCTAGCGCTGCGTCTTCGGCACATCCTTTGCCGCTATTGCCTTCAAAGTCAGTGTAAAAACTTGGGATTTTCACATAGCCATATCTGCGTTTTTTATTTGCAATAATAAAACTATAGACAGCATTACCTTCGTCTTTTATCAGCTTTTTTTCCACTAGTACATCAAAGTTTTTACCAGAGCTTCTCCTCAATGTCAACATTATTTTTTTATTTGCATCGGAAAGAATCATGTTTGAAATTGATTCTAGAGTGGCACAGGAAACCTGTAATGTTTCTTTTAGGTTGGAAACTGCAATTATTTGATCTCTTTTTTTTATTCCTCCGGTTTGAAAGGCGGGGCCGTTGGGATCCATTTTTATGACTATAATTTCATTGCGATCATTCAAACTTACGTTCATCCCCATTGACAGATGCTCTTTTGATAAGGAAGCCACAAAACAGGATTTTGTTTCGACGTTGAAGTAGGCAGAGTGTGGGTCGAAGTAACTGCAAAAATTATCGAATAATTTTTCTTTAAAACCCGATTCTTTTTCCAAAATCGCATTTGTTTTACAGATTTCATTTGCTATAATTAATCTTTTAGATATTGGTTCTATGGCTGTGAACGTAGTTGCTATGGAGTCTAGATTATTGTTTTGAGAAGCAATATCATCAAGGATTTTATATTTTATGTTTTTTCTCCAAGCTGTTTCTAGTTGATTTTGTTCCAGATAGAATGGAAATATCTTTTTATAAAACCGAATCGTATCTTTTACTTTATAACCGATGGTATCAGTCTTCATTTTTTCTAAAATTGCTTTATTTCTCGATAGACCATTTTTATAAACCGCAACAATTTCAGGTAGGAATGAGCAATCGTTTGCAAGGATTAAATCATCGAGGTTCAAACGGAATTTAAAGGAAAGTGCTTCGTATTCTGACTTTAGCAGAATATTTCTAGAGGGATCGAGTCCATCAATAAAGTTATCAAATACAAAAACAGATAAACTATCGTCAATCGGTTTTGGTTGAAAATGCTCGCTTTGAATAAGCTTATTTATTTTAGAAAGTAAAATGCATGTTTTAGTATCACTCTGGGCGAAAAGCGAAAAGGAAGTAAGCAAGAAGACCACTGAAATTATTTTCATCTCCACTTTATTAATTTCGAAAAAAGCTAAACAGTAAGCGATTTTGCGGAAATATAAAGTTACGTAAAGCGCTGGATTTCAGCTAATTTTTTACGACTATTTAAATCTAATATTTCACTACTAAAATTGGAGATTACTTAAAAAAAAGCCGCTAATTCGCTGATTCTTAAAACATACTAAGTGATGTTATGAAAAATTAGCGAATAAGCGGCGGTTATAGAATAAATTCTAACTTATTTTTTATAAAATGGCAATTTTACCACTTTAGCAGGAACATCGTTTTTACGAATTCTGATATAGATATCGTTATCCACGGCGCTGTTCGCTACAGTTACATAACCCAGTCCAATACCTTTGTTCATAGAAGGTGACATTGTTCCAGAAGTTACAATTCCAATAACAGCTCCAGTTCCGTCTACAATTTCGTAGTCATGTCTTGGTACTGCACGTTCTTGCATTTCAAAAGCAACCAGTTTTCTAGTAACACCTTCTTCTTTTTGTTTTTTTAAATTCTCTGAGTTGGTGAACTCTTTTGTGAATTTTGTGATCCAACCCAATCCAGCCTCAAGTGGAGAAGTGGTGTCGCTAATATCATTTCCGTACAAACAGAAACCCATTTCAAGACGCAAAGTATCACGTGCCGCTAAACCAATTGGTTTGATTCCGAAAGCTGATCCAGCTTCAAAAACCTTATTCCAAATTTGTTCTACTTCGGTGTTTTTACAATAAATTTCAAAACCTCCAGAACCGGTGTAACCCGTTGCAGAGATAATCACATTATCAACGCCAGCAAAATCAGCCACTTCAAAATGGTAATATTTAATGGCTGCCAAATCAATAGATGACAAGGCCTGCATCGCTTCAACTGCTTTTGGTCCTTGAATCGCTAATAATGAATAGTCTTCAGATATGTTTTTCATATCTACTCCTAAATCGTTATGAGATGAAATCCAGTTCCAGTCTTTTTCAATATTCGAAGCGTTTACAACCAATAAATATTGTTCCTCTTTCATTTTATAGATAATCAAATCATCTACAACTCCACCGTCATTGTTCGGTAAACAAGAATATTGCGCTCTTCCAACAGTCAATACTGATGCATCATTTGAAGTTACTTTTTGAATCAAAGCCAAAGCATTTGGTCCCGAAAGCAAGAATTCCCCCATGTGAGAAACATCAAAAACTCCTACGTCATTACGTACCGTTTCATGTTCAGCATTCACCCCTTCATATAAAATAGGCATATTGTATCCAGCAAACGGAAGCATTTTAGCTCCCAAACTTTCGTGTATGTGCGTAAGCGCAGTATTTTTCATTGTGTATGTATATAAAATTTGAAGTGGCTAATTTATTGAAAAATTATCATATTTAAGGCATCAAATATGTAAATTCAATAGTATTTAGGAGCTATTTTCCAGCTTTCCATTGTAATCTTTTTATTTTTAAAGAAAAAATAAAAAGGATTTCCATTTCAATCTGGGCTAGGGCATTTGTATTGTTAAGTTGCCCCATATTAAATTAGCACTTAAAATTGGTTGTGATTACTATAAAATCAAATAATTTATTAAACACAAAATTTAGCTATATCGAAACATAGTTGGATAGCCCAATTCATGGGTTCACAAAGCTATTGTTTTCTATAATAAAGTGAAACGACTTTTAAAATCTATGTTTCTATGTGGTGAAAACAACAACAAAATTGGAGTTACTCACAACGGCGTAAAACAAGTTAGATTTATCCAAAAAAAAAGACAAACCAAAATACGATTCCGATTTGTCTTTTTAAAGTTGGTTAACTTAAAGTAAACTAAACTTGTTTTAATATTTGGCTGGTTCGCCAGCTTTAGGCAAAGAGTTTTTTATAAAAGTTCTAATGTCTTCATTTGCAGTTTCTAAATCTTGTTTTCTCAAGTACATCATATGTCCACTACGGTATCCTTTCCAAGACATGCGGTCTTTTAGTTTTCCGCTAGGATCCATTTGCCATAAATTATATTTGGCATTAAAATAATCGCAAGCCCCATCATAATAACCTGATTGTACCATCAAGTTTAAATACGGGTTCTGTGCCATGGCTTGGCGTAAATTTTCGGCTGTTGCATCATTAGAGTTATCCCAAGGACGTACGGGACCAAACATATTGTATTTAAAATCGGTTTTATAATTTAATTCATTGCGAATGTACATATTGATCGACGGTGTAAAGGAGTGCAACCATGAAGTCAACTCCGCATTAAAGTTAGGACCATCTCCAGCATCTTTGCGGTCAATTCCTTTGTAGCGAGAATCGAGTCTTCCTATGGTAAATCCTTCATCACGCAATAATTCTTTCCAGAAATAATTAAAAGGTACGTCAAGGTTATTTTGTAAAACCACTTTTTCTGATATACCTGAGTAGCGTGCTATTTTACTCGCTATTTCTTTCTTTTTTTGCTCGTCTAGTGAACTTCCTTTGCTTATGGCTGGTAGTAGTTCGTTTAGGGTGAAATCCTCGACTTCGGGTAACATTGCAGTCAGATCTTTGGCCTGTAAATCGGCAGGAAGTTTTTTATGAAACCAAGCCGTAGCTGCAAAATAAGGTAGTTTCAAAGCCGCGTCTGCAACTACGCCACGATCAATACCTAGAGTAGTTGGTGATACTAATATTACACCGTTTAAATACATCCACTGACTGTTTTGTAATTCTAGTGCAAGTCCAGAAACACGTGTCGTTCCATAACTTTCTCCAATAAGGTATTTTGGCGAAGCCCAACGATCAGATCGAGTGACAAATCCGCCAATCCAATTTGCTAGGTATTTGATGTCCGCATTGACACCAAAGAATTTTTCTTTAGGAATGTCTTTGCTTGTAGCTCGAGAATAAGCTGTGTTTACTGGATTTACAAAGACAATATCGGCCACATCTAGAATAGAATAAGGGTTTTCTTTAATTCCGTACGGTTGTACAGGATAGCCTTCATCATCAATATTTAATAATTTAGGTCCAGTATAGGCAATATGCATCCATACGGAGGCGGAGCCTGGACCACCATTAAACGAAATCACAAGTGGACGAGAAGCACGATCTTTTACATCGGTGCGTTCGTAATAAGTATAAAATAATCCGGCAATTGCTTTTCCATCCTCGTCCCAAACAGGCATTGTTCCCGTAGTGGCTTTATAAGGAACTTTTTGTCCTTTGATGGTTGTAATATGAGTAGTAACTGTATTTTGATCAGGATTAAAAACGAGATTGGAAGCTGATATACTTTCCTTAGTAGCTTCTTTTGCTTTTGAACCTGATTCCTGTGCTTGGAGCTGCGGGATAAAGACAGTTAGTAGTAATAAAAATAATGTTTTTTTCATGGGTTTATTTTTAATTATGATTACAAGTTACTAAAGTATTCTTTTTAAGAGAAATGACAAAAGGAACATGGTTATTTTCGTAATACTACATTTACAAAACAACTAGATTTACCTTTGTTTTAAATCTAAATTTCCGTTTATAATTTGTAATTTTAAAGAAATATATTTTACGATGAATACTATTTTTATCACTAAAAGTGAAATTTTAAAACGCTATAAGCCTATTGATTCCAAAGCGCACAAAGGAACACAAGGTCATGCTTTAATTATAGCTGGAAGCTATGGAAAAATGGGAGCCGCAGTATTAGCTTCTAAGGCTTGCTTGAAATCAGGTTGTGGACTCGTAACTGCATTTGTGCCAAAATGTGGTTACGAAATCCTTCAAATCTCAAATCCAGAAGTCATGACGCTTACTGATGTACAGGAAAAGTTTATTTCGATTATTACATTCGATATCAAACCACAATCAATTGCTATTGGTCCGGGTTTAGGGCAAGAAACTGAAACTCAGAAAGCAGTTCTCGATTTTCTAAAAAGCAATTCAGTTCCGTTAGTTATAGATGCTGATGCGTTGAATATTTTGTCGATAAATAAAGAATGGTTGGCACTGTTGCAACCTAAAACAATATTAACACCACATCCCAAAGAACTGGAACGTTTAATAGGAAAATGGAATTCAGAGGAAGAGAAATTTAGTAAAACGATTGCTTTTTCAAAACATTACAATGTTGTTATTGTAATGAAAGGCGCTCCAACATCTATTATAGACGGGGATACGGTTTACCAAAACACAACTGGAAATGCTGCTTTGGCTACTGCAGGAAGTGGTGATGTTTTAACTGGAATTATTACAGGTTTATTGGCTCAATCTTATACACCGTTGGATGCTGCAATGCTGGGTGTTTATCTTCATGGACTTACGGCTGATATCGCTTTGTCTGAAACCGGTACGCAGACCTTCATCGCTTCGGATATAATTAAATATTTAGGGAAATCATTTTTGAGTATTACAAAATAAAAGCCCTTATAAAAGGGCTTTAGTAAATCTTATATTTTCAATTCGTTAAACAATTCAATCAGTTTATTTTCAGATGGTTTTGGCGCATCGAAATTTACGATATTGCCATTTCGATCAATAAGAATAAATCGTGGAATAGCTAAAATACCACATTTTAAAATAAAATCAGAACGTAAGTCCTTATCTGCCAATAATTGAATTCCTCCTAGGTGTTTTGTGTCTACAAGGTTACTCCATTTTTCACGGTCTTTAATATTGTCAACTGAAATGCTGACAAACTCAATATTTTTACCATGGTATTGTTCTTCCACTTTTTGCAGGGCTGGTACTTCCTGAAGGCAAGGGCCACACCATGTCGCCCAAACATCAATATAAACATATTTTCCCTTAAGACTTTCTAAAGACGTTTTTCCGCCTTTTTGATTTTCATAATCGAACTTAGGAGACGGTTTACCCGGTTCTACCGCTTTTATATTATTATAAATAGTAGAAAGACTTTCTTTTAATTTAGGATCATTTGTATTGGAAATGTATCCATTGTAGATTTGGTTGTAGTTTGAATATTCAGTGTTAATATTAGGAGCATTAATTTTAATTATTCGATTTTTTATACTTTGACTTTTAAGAGATTTGATTTTCTGAATTTGAGCTACAAAAAAAGAATTTGTATCATCATATTTTATGTTATCATGAAATTGTTGTATCACCAATTCCTTATACTCATTGGAAAACAAGAAAGTAGAATTATCGTCTAAATCAATTGTATTATCGATATTTGGGAACTTTTCAGAAACTTTAAATCCAGCTGCTCGACCGTATAAAAAATATAAATTTTTATAAACCCATAAGTGTTTCTGCTCTAGATAATGAATATTTTTAGCTTCCATTTCTTGGAAATAGCTATCAGAAAACTTTGTCTTTTTGTATAAAATACTAATTGATTTTTTAATTTCATTGACTTTTTTCAAGAACTCTGGTTCATCTAGTTTATACAATTCTTCATCTGAAACTTGAGAAGTTATAATTGATTTTTGGACAACATATTGATTCTCTACACTTCCTGTTCCGGTATATTTTAGGGTTGTATTAAAAGCCTTATCGTTAGCGGTAAGATTTAATTTCGTTCCTTTTGATAAATAAAGTGGTATAGTGTTTTTACCAGTTTCAAGATTATAAATCCCGTCGTAGGCAATTGTTATGTTTTCTGAAAAAGTCCCGTCAGTATTTAACTTGATTTCTTTGTCGAAAGATTCTCCTTTTATACTGATTATTCCGTTCTCTGTATTTATAACTTTTCCTGAAATGGTTATTAACTCATTCGATGTTGTAAAGGATGCAAAAGCTAAAATTAGTAAGAGGAAGATACTTTTTTTCATTAGTTGTGTTTTTAAGGTCATTCAAATATAGCTTATTTCTTATAATAAAATTAGTTTAATTTGGTTGTCATTACTAATAAGCTTCTTTTTATGTTTATCATTAAATTAGCTATTCCAGTACAATCGAGGGAACTAATTTGTAAGTTTGTATCTCAGTAAATTCCGAATATGAAAAGAGACTTTAATCTTAGAACTGTAAATGTTACCCGATACATTACGCCTTTGCGAGAAGGTGGTTCCTTGCCTGCTTTGGCGGAAGCCGACGATGATTTTAAATATGTTTTAAAATTCAAGGGAGCTGGTCATGGGGTGAAAGCCTTAATCGCCGAATTGATAGGAGGGGAGATTGCGCGTGTTTTAAAGTTACAGATTCCGGAGTTAGTATATGCAAATCTCGACGAAGCCTTTGGTCGTACGGAAGCCGATGAGGAAATCCAGGATTTATTGCAAGGTAGTCAAGGACTCAATTTAGCCTTACATTTTCTTTCGGGAGCTATCAATTTTGATCCTGTGGTCACAGTAGTAGATGCTAAACTGGCGTCGCAAATTGTTTGGCTAGATGCTTTTATCACTAATGTCGATCGAACCTTCAGGAATACCAATATGCTGATCTGGCACAAAGAGTTATGGCTTATTGATCATGGCGCAAGTTTTTACTTTCATCACTCTTGGACTAATTGGGAGAAACATGCGCAAAGCCCTTTTACGCTTATTAAAGACCATGTATTGTTGCCGCAAGCTTCAATGTTACAAGAAGCGGATGCTTTATTTAAAACCATTTTAACACCAGAAACCTTGCAATCGATAGTAGATCTTATTCCTTTGGAATGGCTGGACTGGCAAGATACGGACGAAAGCCCCGAAGCAGTACGTGACGTTTATTTTCAGTTTTTATCAATGCGCCTGAACCATTCTCAAATTTTCATTAAAGAAGCCCAAAATGCAAGAGAAACACTTATATGAGTACTCGGTAATCCGCGTTGTACCTAGGGTAGAGCGTGAAGAGTTCCTCAATGTGGGGATTATTGTTTTTTGCAAAAAAGCGAAGTTCATAAAGATGCTTTATACTGTTAATGTGGCAAAGATGGAACTGTTTTCTGGTGATTTAGATTTGGAACAACTGGAGTTAAACCTAGAGTCCTTCCAGAAAATAGCGCACGGAACCATGCAGGGCGGACCCATTGCGCAATTTGATATTCCATCGCGTTTTCGTTGGTTAACGGCTTTGCGTAGCTCGGCAATTCAAACATCGCGACCCCATCCGGGACTTTGTGATGATTTAGAAAAAACAATTCAAAGGTTGTTTGAAGATATGGTATTGTAAATTATATTGATAGACTTATAATATAAGCATAGAAAGGGAGTAGTTACTAAAAACCCAACTTCGCTTAATTCTATAGTGAAAGAGAATTTGATGCTACTTCGTTTAGATTCACTACTTCTTCATGTAATGATTACCCTATCTTTTTTTCTAGCACAATAAACTCCAGAGGCTGCTCTACGATTGAAATATGAATGTCGCTTACTGGAAAAGGTTCGCGATTACCGGTATCAATATAACCGTGGCGTTTATACCAGTCAATTAGCTCCGTTCTCATCGAGATAACTGTCATTACAATTTTAGGTAAACCTAATGCCTGAGCATGAACTTCGGCCTGTTGTAATAATTTTTTTCCAATGCCACTATTTTGCAACATAGGTGATACCGTTAACATGCCTAAATACAATTGTTGTTCTTTTTCGACTAACAAAACACAACCAATAATCTGGTTGTCTTCTGTGAATTTTAGCAACTTATTTTCATTGGTACCAATGATTTCTTTCAGTTCGGCTTCGTTCGTTCGGCTGCCTTCTAGTATGTTGGCTTCTGTAGTCCATCCTTTTTTAGAAAATTCCCCGCGATACCCAGAGTTGATTAATTTATTTAATTCCGAAACGTCTTCTAGTGTTGCTATTGTAATCATGGCGAGATATGGTAAATTGTGGTTGCAAATATAAATAAAAAGGGAATAAAATGAGATTTTATAGGAGTTCTTATACAGTGTTAATTAGGTTGAAATCCATAGCATGAGATGACTTAATTCTTTTCTGTAACTGGAAATTTGCGAATGTATTTATTCAGATAAAATTTATATATTCGTGTTTGTCAAATTATTGAATAGATAGAGATGAAAAATTACACCTATAGTTATTATACTTTTCTCTTGATTCTAATTTGTTCTGGAGTTTCTGGAACTATTTTTTCACAAGATAATAGCGGTAAAGTTATCAAAGTAGGAGTGTATGATAATCCTCCAAAAATATTTCTGAATAAAAACGGACAACCCGATGGTTTTTTTATTGATATTATTAAAGAAATTGGGGAAAGGGAAAACTTGAAATTTGAATACGAGTTTAACACTTGGGACAATCTTTATAAAAAGTTGCAAACAGGTAAAATTGACGTATTACCAGATGTAGTGTTTTCAGCAGAGCGAGATTCTATTTTTACCTTAAGTAAATTGCCAGTGCTCACTTCTTGGTTAGAACTGTTTTCAAGGAAAGAATTGAATTTGCATTCAATATTGGATTTACAAAACTTGAGAGTAGGTGTGTTAAATGGATCCATTCAAGAGAAATACATGACAGACTTTGTATCTAAAGAGTTTGATCTTACATATAAACTGTATACTTACGATAGTTATACAAGCTCTGTCACAGCACTTAAAAGTAATGAAATTGATGTAATTATAGCGGATCGGTTTTTCACTTTTTCAGACTTATTCGATAGTAAAATAAAACCAACAGGAATCGTAATTAGACCATCGGGATTGCATTTTGCATTTGCAAAAAATAAAAATGCTGCAATGGTTGAATTATTCGATAGAAATATATCAGAATTAAAAAATGATGCTAGTTCTAAATATTATAAATCATTATTTCGCTGGTTAGACAAGGATGCTAAATTGTTAATCCCTAGTTCTATAAAGTGGTTTGTTCTTGTCGTTTTTATAGTTTTAATTCTTTCATTAGTTTTTGTATTATTACTAAGACAAAGGGTAAAAGTAAGAACTGAAGAGCTCTTTAAAGCAAAAGAAAAAGCCGGAGAAAGCGAAAACCAATTAAAATTAATTGCGGATAATCTAGTAAACGGTATGATTTACCAGATAGTTACACTCGATGATAACAGAAGAAAATTTAATTATGTGAGTGATGGCGTTGTTAAACTTTATGGATGCACGGCAGCTGAAGTAATTGAGGATGCTAGCTTAATATACAGAAGGATTCATCCTGATGACATAGAAATCATGAGAGTCGCAGAATTAAAGGCAATACACAATATGTCTAATTATGTCGTAGAAGTCCGAGTAATAAATCCAGACGGAAGTATTAGATGGGCTTATTCTATAGCAAAGCCTAGAATCATTGGTGGATTGGTTTGCTGGGATGGAATAGAATTTGATATTAGCGAAAGGAAACAATTAGAGATAGACCTTAATATTGCCAAAGAAAAGGCAGAAGAGTCAGATCGTTTAAAATCAGCTTTTCTTGCTAATATGAGTCACGAAATACGGACACCTATGAACGGTATTTATAATTGCACAAACCGCATACGCCCTAGTTGGAGATATGGAAAAAGCAATTGATGCAAATTGCAATGATTATATTTCAAAGCCGCTAAAAGTGGAAGAATTGAAACTTTTAATTTTTAAATACTTCAAGGACTAAGTGTAGTTATTCTATTGTCTGTTTTTTTCTAGAAGAAGTTTATAAGACTATGTTTGTCCTGTTATTCGATTGATGATAAATAGCGATTTAACGTGCGGAATACTAATGTAAACAAGAAGGAAATCGATAATTACTTTCATAAAAAAAAAAGCTACTGACTCATAAAGTCAGTAGCTTTTATCTACGCATGATAGTTTTAGAAAAAAAAGATATTTGCTATCAGTACGAAAGGATTCAGTTTAGCTGAACCAATATGTTTTTTAGTTTTTGTTCAATAAAACATCAGCATGAACTGCGACTTCGCTCCATGTTTTACTTACTCCATCAGCTCCTGTATGCAATGCTTCACAAGCTTTGTTGATAGATGCTACTGCGGCTAGTCCATCCCAGTTCTCTAAATTCATGACTCCGTCAAAAGAAAGGCTAGTATCGCTATCTTTAGTAACTTCTAAAGGAATGTTTGCTGTTTTTCCGTTTAAGAGCACGTCTATAGAGCACGTATTATCTGCAGCAACTTTAAACTCACCAGAAATAAGTTCCGTATTTTTCATTACTCCAAAAAAGAATTTTAAAATCTTAGGATCTCTAGTTCCCGTAGCGTCGTTAGTAAATAAACTACTTACTGGAATACTAAATTTAGTACCGTTCAAAGCTTCTAATGCTGTTTCTCCTTGTCCTGAATTCGTTAATGTTATTTCTTTAAATGCACCACTAACAGCTGCTTTGTCTGTTGTTTTATAAGCCGTAAAACTCACTTTGGTAGAATCATTTACTACACTGTACGTTGCTTCTGTAGTCTGAGTTTCTGTAGTGCTTTCTTGAGTACTTTTTTTAGAGTCTTTACAGCTAACGGCAGTAATCAGAATCATTGCCAGAGCAATCAGTTTTAAGTTTTTCATTGTATTATCCTTTTTTTAAAGTTTGTTGTAAAATTAGGCATAATAAGATAGACGACATCCCTTATAGTGGAAAGAGTACAAGTTATTTAATGTTAAATCTTACAAAATAGAATGTTAAAACCTGTTAAAACCAAGAATTTTGGAGACTATAAAAACGTTATAGTTGGTTTACAATAATAGGGCTTACTTGTTAAATCTATTTTTAGACAAATAAATGTTGTATGAACAATATGAGCACTTACTAGATTAAGTGTAAATCAGAAAATTTATTTCAAGACACGAGACTGAAGGACTATTTTTTAATATGTTCTTTTAAAGTAATATCTTCTGAATAAAAATATTTCTCAATGAGTTTTCCATCTTGGTCAATTAGTACTGTTGATGGGAAACGTGATATGCCATATTTTTCAATATAATTTAGTCCATTGGCGACTAATTCAAAATTCGAATTCTCGAGGTCAAAACCTTTTCTCACATCACTTTCAGGGCATTGAAAGATGACAATAGCTTTAATGACATTTTTATTTTCAAGTGCATTGATTTTTTCGTCAAGTTCCTGAATTTCTTGTTTTTTAAAATGGAAATCGGTAGCAAAAAGTTCAAATCTCAGGATAACAATTTTTCCATTTAGTTTAGAAAGTTCTATTTGCGTTCCGTCAATTGTTGTTAGCTTGAAATTTGGAAAGTTACCTTTAGCAGATGTTGGAGCGTTGAGTGCTGGTTTTTCATAACTATTTAGATTATTAGGATCATACAAGTACTTAATAACATTTCCGGCTTCATCGACCTCCTTCTCCAAAGACAAATTCGGATTTTCTTGAACGAGCATTCCAAACTCTTCCTTTGAGATTTCGATTCCTGTTTTTTTATTATAGAGCTTGGTATTATTAAAATCCTTTTCCACAAAAGTCTTTGACCAGTTTACGCCGATAGCTTCTTCCTGACTCTGAATCGTATTTGCACAAAATAATGTGATAATTAAAATGATTCATTGAATGTTTTTCATAGGTGTTGTTTTGTTGTATAGATAAAGGTTAGTAAAAGAATAGTGGCAATGACCTTTGATTTAGTAATAAATATCGATTATGTTAACCTTGTGTTGCCTTCTTCTTTTGATTGTTCTGTTTTTAAAAATTAGATAAGTTATAAAATTCTTTCACTTTAGTTTTTTGATGCGTTTGGAATCTAAAGAATGATGTTCGTATAATTCTGCTCCCAAAACTTTTATAACACTAAAAGCCCTCTGTTCTTCTCGTTTTGACGAACAAGATAGCATTCCAAATAACAGCCTTACTAGTAATAATATCTTTTTTAAAAGTAGAAGCAATTAGTTCATGCTAGCACTACAAAATCGAATAGAGATGCAAAATTAAAGGGCTATTTATCTTATCCCTATTTTTCTGATGGTTAAATCAAAACTAGTGATTTTACTTACAGAAAACTAATTAATAAGGAATGGAGAATTAGTTCCATAGAAAAAACCGACTGAAAATCACTTCTCAGTCGGTTGTTATATTTGATTTTGAAAGTTTATCCTAAAAACGTTTTCAACTCTTCGTATGTTTTAATTTTAGTGCTTACTTTTTCTTTACCCATCACACTTTCTATTTGTGCAGGAATCGGTAATTTTACGTTTAAAGCTGGTTCCACAACGTCCAGAAATTTAATAGGATGTGCAGTTTCTAGGAAAATACCAATAGCATTTGGATAGTTATGCAATTCTTTTTTCAATCCTAAATAGCCCACGGCACCATGCGGTTCAGCGATATAGCCGTTAGTGTTATAAATAGTTTTCATCGCTTCAGTTGTTTCTTCATCTGTAAAAGTATAAGAAGAGAAGTCTTTCTTGAATTGCGCTAAATCGTTGTGGTACATTTCCTGAATTCGAATGAAATTACTTGGATTCCCCACATCCATAGCATTCGAAATCGTTGCTTTGGATGGTTTTGGATCGTAAAATCCACTTGCTAAAAATCTTGGAACTGTATCATTTACATTCGTGGAAGCCACAAAATGAAGTAGGGGTAGCCCCAGTTTTTTAGCCATGATTCCGGCGCAGATATTCCCAAAATTCCCACTCGGGCAAGAAAATACCAGTTCCTTGTTTTGCTTCTTCAATTCTTTGTACGCAAAGAAAAAGTAAAACATTTGTGGCAACCAACGTGCAATATTAATCGAATTTGCCGAAGTCAGATTGTGATGCTTTAAACTATCATCTAAGAAAGCTTTTTTGACCATGTCCTGACAATCATCAAAAACACCATCTACTTCGAGCGCTTTAATATTTTGACCTAAAGTTGTCAATTGTTTTTCCTGAATGTCGCTCACTTTTCCAGAAGGATAGAGAATGATCACTTCGACGCCGGCAACGCCTAGGAATCCGCTCGCAACTGCACCGCCGGTATCTCCGGAGGTTGCCACAAGCACGGTGTTCTTACTGTCTTTTTTGTCTTTATTGAAGTAGGCCAAACAACGCGACATAAAACGCGCTCCTACGTCCTTAAACGCCATTGTAGGGCCATGGAATAATTCAAGGGAGTAAATCCCTTTTTGCACTTCGACAACGGGAAAGTTAAAGCACAGAGTGTCAGCGATGATTTCTTTCAGTACATCAGCGGGAATTTCATCTCCTACGAATTGATTGATGGCTTGAAAAGCGATTTCTTCGTTGCTCAAATTTTCGATAGTATCGAAAAAGGCCTGAGGCAGTGGCGTTATATTTTCTGGAAAATACAATCCTTTATCAGAGGCTAATCCTTGTATTACTGCTTCCTGAAAAGAGACTTTTGGGGCGTTATGGTTTAAACTGTAGTATTTCATTGTAACTTTTATTTTTGTATCCCCACCCCAGCCCTCCCCGAAAGGAAGGGAGACAATGTGGATGTAGCTTGTGTTTTTTTGTAGATTTTTGAAATCTCTAACTTTATTCTTTTATTCCCCCTTCGGGGGTTAGGGGGCTATTATAATATTCGAACGCCATCAGGATTCACTTTTGAAACGTGAATCTCATATGGCAACTTCATTTCGTCATAGACTGCGCTCATAGCTTTGGCAATTTTATCGGCGGTTTCTCTTCCTTTGCTTAAAGCAAAAATAGAAGGTCCAGAACCCGATATTCCAGAACCTAAAGCACCGTTTTCTAATGCGGTTTGTTTGATTAAGTCAAAACCAGGAATTAGTACAGAACGCAACGGCTCCACGATTTCGTCATGTAGCGAGCGACCTATTAAGTCATAATCCTTTGTATATAAACCTGCAATTAGTCCGCCCACATTTCCCCATTGCATGATCGCGCTTTTTAGGGAAACCGTTTGCTTTAATACGGAACGAGCATCGGATGTTTTTAGTTCAATCTGAGGATGAACCACCGTCGCATATAATTCTGAAGGACTTTCTATTTTTATAATATCTAAAGGGCTGTAGCTTCTCACCAACGTAAATCCACCCAAAAGGGCAGGAGCGACATTATCGGCATGAGCGTTTCCGCAAGCTAACTTTTCACCTTGCATCGCAAACTGCACTAAATCTTTTATGGCAAATGGATTTCCTAACAAAACATTGATTCCATAAACGGCTCCGGCGGCACTGGCGGCACTACTCCCGATTCCGCTTCCGGCTTTGATGTTTTTATAGATTTCGATATCAAAACCAGCATCTGAATTTAACGCTTCTAACATCGCCAAAGCCGCAACTCCAGCTACGTTTTTTTCCGTTTCCAAAGGTAAATCGGCACCCACAATTTTAGTGATGCGAATTCCTTTTTGATCTGATTTTCTAATAATCATTTCGTCCCCTACATTGTCCAAGCAAAGACCGAGCACATCAAATCCACAGGATAGATTAGCAATTGTCGCTGGGCAAAATATTTTTATTTCATTCATATATTTTTTGTTTGAGGTTTAAAGTTTAAAGTTTCAGGTTTGCGAGCAACTTGAAACTTTAAACTAAAAAAACTTTAAACTACTTTTTTTACACATTCCCTATTCTAATCACATCGGCAAAAATTCCTGAAGCAGTAACTGCAGCTCCGGCACCGGCTCCTTTTATCAATAAAGGTTGGTCAACATAACGATCTGTATAGAATAATACAATGTTGTCTTTTCCTTCTAAGTTGTAAAAAGGATGGTCTTTTGGAATGAATTGTAAACCTACGCTTGCCTTACCATTTTCAAATTGAGCGACAAATTTTAAGCGGCTTTCTTTTTCATTGGCTTCCGCCAAAATCCCTTCAAAATGACTAGCATGTTCTACAAGGGATTTAAAGAAATCTTCATTATTTGTAGTTTCCATACAAGCAGCAGGCAGGAAAGATTCATTTTCAATTTCTTCAATTTCCATTTCGTAACCACTCTCGCGAATCAAAATTAGGATCTTTCTGGCGACATCAATTCCGCTCAAATCTATCTTTGGGTCAGGCTCTGTAAATCCTTGAACACCAGCTTCTTTTACCACTTCATTGAAAGCGTTTTTTTTATCAAAATTATTAAAGATAAAGTTTAAACTACCAGATAAAACAGCTTGAATTTTGTTGACCTTGTCTCCTGATGCGACTAGATTTTTAACGGTGTCAATGATAGGTAATCCTGCTCCAACATTTGTTTCAAACAAGAAAGGCGCATTGTACCTTCGTGATAAACTTTTAAGATTTTTATAGTTTTCAAAAGCAGAAGAACAGGCAATTTTATTACAAGTTACAACGGCCACACTTTGTCTTAGGAAGTGTTCGTATGTTTTAGAAACACCTTCGTTTGCCGTGATATCCACAAAAATACTATTACGTAAATTCAGTTCTTTTACTTTATTAATAAACAATTGTTGGTCCGCAGCATCTCCTTTTTCGATAAGAGGCTGCCATGCTTTTAAGTCAATTCCATCTTCGTCAAAAATCATTTTTCGGGAATTAGACAAAGCGATAACGCGAAGATTTATTTTTAAGTTTTCTTTTAGGAACTTCTTTTGTTGGTTAATCTGATCGATGAATTTCTCACCTACATTACCAACACCCATAACAAATAAGTTTAACTGTTTTGTATTGTCTTCAAAGAAACGCTCATGAAGTGTATTCAATGCTTTTTTTACATCTCTTTGATTGATTACCGCTGATATGTTTCTTTCAGAAGCACCTTGTGCAATCGCACGAATATTGACATTATTTTTTCCTAAAGTACTAAACATTTTACCACTTAATCCTTGATGGTTTTTCATATTTTCACCAACTAATGCAATGATGCATAGATTTTTTTCTACAATGCAAGGATCTACTTTGTGCTGTAAAATTTCAATTTCAAAGGCCTTGTTGATTGCAAGTTCAGCAGCTTCAGCATCTTCATTGAGGATTCCGATACAGATGGAGTGTTCGGAAGAAGCTTGAGTAATAAAGATAACATTGATTTCTTCTAGTGACAATACTTCAAAAAGACTTTTTGAAGAACCAGATACTCCAATCATTCCTGGACCTTCAAGCGTAATCAATGTGATATTTTCGATATGGCTGATTCCTTTTACAGGCTGACCATTAGAAATAGATTGGTTTGAGATATAAGTTCCTTCCGCTTTTGGTTCGAAAGTATTCTTGATATGAATAGGAATGTTTTTTCTTAGAACAGGTTGAATAGTGGGTGGAAACAAAACTTTAGCTCCAAAATGAGACAATTCCATTGCTTCCTGATATGATATAGAAGCAATAGGTTGGGCTTGTTTTACGATTCTTGGGTTAGCAGTATACATTCCGTTTACGTCAGTCCAGATTTCTAAATCTGAGGCGTCTAATGCTCCAGCCATTATTGCAGCAGTATAGTCTGACCCACCGCGTCCTAAAGTAGTGTTGATTCCATCAATGGATGACGAGATAAAACCGGGGATTACAACCACCTGACTTTCATTCGAGGCAAAAAAATCAGTAATTAATTCATTTGTTACTTTGAAATTTACGGCAGCTTTTCCGAAATTATTGTTGGTTTTAATTAACTCACGGCTATCTTTATAACTACTGCTTTTAAGACCTTGTTTAAGTGCTTCAGCAATGATGTACGAAGAAAGTAATTCTCCAAAACTTAAAACAGTGTCAGCAGTTCTATTCGATAATTCTCCTAGAAGGAAACAACCGTCTAATAAAGTTTCCAGATGATTGATGATGCGTTTGATATGACTTAGTAAGCTACTTTGCTCGCTTACAGGAATCAATTCTTTTACTGCATCTAAATGTTTTTTCTCAATATCAGCTACAATTTCCTTGTAGCTTTCATCATTAGAAGCGGCTCTTAATGAAGCTAACTGAAGTAGATCAGTTACTTTACTAAGGGCAGATACGACTACGATTAATTGGTCTTGTTTTGCTTGGTTTTGAACTATCTCAAGGACTAGTTTTATATTTTGTGCATTGGCTACCGAAGTTCCGCCAAATTTTAATACTTTCATTGTGTTTGTTTTATTTTAGAAAAATGGCAATGCTATTTACCCACCTAAAATCTTTCCTTCTTAAAAAAAAGAAAAATATAAAATAGGATTATATGTAAAATGTATACCCCTAAGGGGTAGTAGTTGTTGTAGCTGTAAATGTAGAAGTAACAGAAGTTGCAACCCAAATTTGAGTTGTTATCGAAGATTGATATGTTGTTCTGTTATTTGTCATTATTATTTTCCAAAAATACAGCTTTTTATAAAAAGCAACCTCCTTTATATAGTTTTTTGCGAATATTTTAATAAAAAGGAGAGAAATCAGCTTCTGTTGAATATTTCTTATTTTATGAGCGGATTGTGGAGGCTATTGTTATTTAATTTGGACGCGAGATGATATAATTAGGTGTATTTGAGCTCCTTTTTTTAATTTCAATAGCTAATTTCTTGTCTTTTATGGGGTGTGAGTACTACTTTGGATTTTTCAGGAGGTGAGTCGGCTTTTAAAAACAGTGGTAGTAATCTTATTATTAACTACGCCGCAGTAATAGAAACAGTCTCTTTGTAAAGCAGGATTATTCTGTGGTAAATTGCGTCAAGTTTAGTAAAGTGATACTTTTTTATCTAAGTTTTAAATTATTGCTAATATATGTTGCTTTTTAATATTGATTTCTCCAATTTTGGCTTTTAAAATTTAAGATTAAATGGACAATACACATTATATAAGTACCGCACTACTTTCCTTAGAGACCGTAAACGAAATTATTGCAAATCAGATGTTATTAGAACTGTCTGATGAGGCTAAAATCAACATTCAGAAATGCAGGGATTTTTTAGATAAAAAAATGGCCACTCATTCTGAACCTATCTACGGAATAAATACAGGTTTTGGATCGCTTTGTAATGTAAAGATTTCCAATGAAAATTTGTCAAAGCTTCAGGAAAACCTTGTAAAATCACATGCTTGTGGAACTGGAGAAGAAGTTCCAAATGAAATAGTAAAACTAATGTTGTTGCTGAAAATTCAGTCTTTGAGCTACGGACATTCAGGAATACAATTACAAACAGTGGATCGCTTGATTGCTTTTTACAACAATGATATCTTACCTATTATTTATACACAAGGTTCTCTTGGTGCATCTGGTGATTTAGCTCCTTTAGCACATTTGTCTTTACCATTATTGGGCGAAGGAGAAGTGTATTTTGAAGGTAAAAAAGTCCATTCAAGTGTTATAATGGAGCACTTTAATTGGGAACCTATCGTATTGCAGTCCAAAGAAGGATTGGCTTTACTAAATGGAACGCAATTTATGAGTGCTTATGGTGCTCATATTTTAATGAAAGCCAATAAATTTTCCTATTTAGCAGATTTGATTGGTACAATATCTTTAGAAGGATTTGATGGAAGAATCGAGCCATTTAATGAGTTGATCCATTTTATACGTCCGCACAAAGGACAAATTACAACTGCTAGCCGAGTAAAAGAGTTTCTAGAAGGAAGTCAAATTATCGAACAGGAGAAAGTACATGTACAAGATCCATATTCATTCCGTTGCATCCCGCAAGTTCATGGAGCTTCAAAAGATGCTATTGACTACGTTAAGAAAGTCTTTAAAACGGAAATTAATTCGGTTACAGATAATCCAAATATATTTATCGAAAGTGACCAAATCATCTCAGGAGGTAATTTTCACGGACAACCATTGGCATTGGCATTAGACTTTATAGCCATCGCTTTAGCGGAACTAGGTAGTATTTCTGAAAGAAGAACTTATCAATTGATTTCGGGATTGCGTAACCTTCCTGCTTTTTTAGTGGATAATCCAGGTTTGAATTCTGGTTTTATGATTCCGCAATATACAGCTGCGAGTATTGCTAGCCAGAATAAGCAATTAGCGACACCTTCTAGCGTGGATAGTATTGTTTCCAGTAATGGGCAAGAAGATCATGTGAGTATGGGGGCTAATGGTGCTACAAAAGCGTTGCGTGTTATGGATAATCTAGAACGTATCTTGGCAATCGAATTGATGAATGCTTCTCAGGCAATTGAATTTAGAAGACCGCTTCAGTCAAGTGAGTTTATCGAAATGTTTTTGAGCTCGTATAGAGAAGAAGTTCCGTTTGTAAAAGAAGATCGTATTTTACATTATGACATAGAGAAAACCGTTTCTTTTTTGAATAGTTTTCAAATTGAAGATGAATTGTTAGACTAATTAGTCAATCCAATATATAATTATAGTAAATTTGCGCCCTAAAAAATAATAAGATGTCAATAAATAGTATTTTCCAGTTTTTAGTACCAAAGGATAAAAAGTTTTTCCCCTTATTCGAAGAAGCATCAAGCAACTTAATTGAATTAGCTTCAAACTTGCATGAAGCAGTAAATCTTCCTTTAAAAGAAAGAGAAGCACTTTTTCAAAAAATTGATAAATTAGAGCAAAAAGGAGAACATATTACCCGTCAAACAAATCTTGAATTGAGTAGAAATTTTATTACTCCATTTGATAGAGAAGATATACATTCCTTAATAACATCTATTGACAATGTTGCTGATAATCTTCAGGGTGCAGCAAGTAGAATGAGGTTGTATCAAGTTGATAAAATTACAAAGTCAATTAGAAAATTGACTGAAATTAATCTTGAAGCTTGTCAGAGTATTGATGTCGCAGTTAAAGAATTGAAAAACTTTAAGAACATCAAGAATATTACTGAGGCTTGTGCGAGAATTAATAAATTAGAGAATAAGTCAGATACCGTTTATAACAAAGCGATTTTTGAAATATTCGAAAATGAAACGGATGCAATCACTATAATAAAATACAAAGAAGTTTTATCTGTATTAGAAACTGCAACGGACAAGTGTAAAAGTGTAGCCGGAGTTTTAGAATCAATTGCTGTAAAGCATTCTTAATTTAATCGGTTACTTTTTGAAATTACATTTATGGAATTTACTTTACTTATAGTTATAATTGTATTGGCTTTAATCTTTGACTACATCAATGGTTTTCATGATGCTGCCAATGCTATTGCTACCGTTGTTGCGACAAAAGTTTTGTCTCCTTTTCAGGCGGTTCTTTGGGCTGCTTTCTTTAATTTCCTGGCCTATTGGGTTTTTGGATTTGGAGTGGCTGATACTGTTGCTAAAACAGCGCATACGATGGAGATTAATCTGGTGGTTATACTCGCCGGTGTTATTGCTGCGATTTGTTGGAATTTGTTAACCTGGTGGTTGGGAATACCTTCAAGTTCATCGCATACCTTAATTGGAGGTTTCGCGGGAGCTGCAGTTGCTCATGCGATTGCTGTTCATGGTTTTTCAGGTTATTTACTGGAGGATGGGACTACTGCTTACTGGTACGACATCGTTAGTTGGTATAAAGCAGGGAAAGACGGCGGAGTGCCTTCAGGCGTTTCTATTATTATTCTTTTTATAGTATTAGCACCTTTAGTGGGGGCTCTGATGTCATATTTAATTTCAATTTGGCTTTTAAATGCGTCTAAAAAAACGATTACCCCAAAACTGGTTACCCTTGCTATAATGGGAATTACGATCTGGTTTGTGGAGAGTCAAATGAAATATTATGATGCAATAGAAAAACCAAGATTTGATTCTCATTTTTGGAGTGTGGCTTTTGAGTCGCATAATCTTAAATGGTTTTTGGTAGCGTTTATCATTTTAGCCATTAGCTCATTTTGTTTGATTTTTAGTAGTTTAAACTTGAATCAAGCTACTGCATGGTTGAAAAAAATGCAGCTATTGTCTTCTGCTGCGTTTAGTTTAGGTCATGGTGGAAACGATTCGCAAAAAGTAATGGGTATTATTGCAGCGGCAGTTGCGGTGTATATTCATACTACAGGATCAGCTCAAGATAGTATGCCTGATTGGTTAAATGTTGTTTTGCCAAAAGATGATGTAGCAGGTGTGATGCCAGCCTGGATTCCATTGGCTTGTTATACAGCAATTGCATTAGGGACATTAAGTGGTGGTTGGAAAATTGTAAAAACAATGGGTTCTAAAATTACAAAAGTAACTTCGTTTGAAGGTGTTGCTGCTGAAACAGCTGGAGCTTTAACCTTATATTTCACTGAACATTTAAAAATACCGGTGAGTACCACACATACTATAACTGGTTCTATCATTGGAGTTGGTCTGACTAAACGTGTATCTGCAGTGCGATGGGGAGTTACAGTGAGCCTTTTATGGGCTTGGGTGTTAACGATTCCTATTTCGGCTTTATTGGCAGGATTAGTTTACTATTTCCTTAGCTTGTTTTTATAAGAGTATTATAGTTTTCGAAATAAATAAAAAACCATCCTAATTATAAAGTTAGGATGGTTTTTGTAGTTTAATGAATGTCTATTCCTGAAATGGCTGTTTTGAATTTATACTATTGCTTTTTTTATTTTTTTCAATCTTTTATAATGTGTTTGTTTTAGATTACCATTTCCTGAAATCATACTTATATTTCCATCTACTTCAAGCATTGATAGTTTTACGTCAGAGAAATGATCAATTCCATGCTCTCTCATAGCTTCTCTTAATTCATCAGAAGTGATATTCAATTTGCTTAAAATTTTAAAATCAATTTTGCGATCATGGATCAGTATTTCTGGTTTTTCTTGAATTAAATCCTTTAAAAATTTAAATTTGAACATTGCTTTTTTCAAAATATAATTAATCAAAAAAAGCACTGTCGCTGCTACTAAACCTCCGGTTAAACTATTGTTGCTACCAACCATTGCATTTTGAACCGAATTACTTATTAATAAAATTAAAATGATATCACTAGTATTGAGTTGAGATAATTCTTTTTTACCAAAAACTCGCAAAGCGATAATCATAAAAAAATAAACGGCTGTGGTTCTAAAAATGATATCGAGGTAGAGATTCATTATCGTTTATTTACATTCTATGTTTAAAGTTTTTCTCGATAGCTTTGATCATTTCACCAGCGATATCTTTATTAGTAGCACCTTCAATTCCCTCTAATCCTGGAGAAGAGTTTACTTCTAATAATAAAGGGCCTTTAGAAGAACGAATGATATCTACTCCAGCTACTTTTAAGTCCATGGCTTTAGCTGCTTTTATGGCGATTCTTTTCTCTTCTGCAGTTGGCTTTATGATAGAAGCAGTTCCGCCAAGGTGAATATTAGCTCTAAATTCGCCTGGCATCGCTTCACGCTGAATCGTTGCGACTACTTTTCCGTCAATTACAAATAATCGTAAATCTTTACCATCTGCTTCTTTGATGAATTCTTGAACTAGTATATTAGCATTTACACTTTTGAAAGCATTAATGACACTTTCTGCCGCTTTTTTAGTTTCAGCAAGAACAACACCCTTTCCTTGAGTTCCTTCTAATAATTTTACAATTAATGGTGAACCACCAACCATTTTAATCAAGTCATTAGTGTCCAATGGAGAATTGGCAAAACCAGTAGTAGGAATACCAATTCCGCTATTTAATAACAATTGTAAAGAGAATAATTTATCTCTTGATTGTGTGATGGCGTTCGCTGAGTTTAAACTATAAACTTTTAAAGCTTCAAATTGACGAGTTAAGGCACAACCGTAAAAAGTAATACTTGGTCTTATTCTAGGAATAATAGCATCAAATTGATTCAAGATTATTCCTCCTCTATAATGAATTTCCGGAGTTTGTGCATCCAGCTTCATATAGCATTCTTTAATGTTTAAAAAGTGCATTTCGTGACCACGCATTTCCCCAGCTTCCATAATACGTTTGTTACTGTATAATTCTGGATTACTGGCTAAAACTCCGATGCGCAAACCGGTAGTTGCTTTTTCTGAATTTTTATATAATTCTTTTAGATTGTCAGTGGTAGGTTGACCCAATAGGTATTGTTGTTCTGGATCAACAAGAACTCTTCCGCTCATGGCTTCTCTTCCTAGAAGCATTCTGAATCCCATGGAATCCCTATTAGTCAAAGTCATTTCAATAGGCCAAATAGAGTCTCCAATTTTCAAATTAGTTTGAATCACATAGCGTTGCTCTCTAAAACCGCTGGAGCTTTTTACGATACGCTTGTCAATTAGTGGAGCCTCACAATGGATGACCGTTTTTAAATTATTCTGAATAGGGTTGATGTCAAATCGTACCCAGTTTGTTTCATTTTTAATAAAAGGAGCTATGTTAATAGCATGTAAAGCAGATGTTTTTGCACCAGAGTCTACACGGGCTTTTATTGTAGGAATTCCCAGTTCAGGAAAGGAGCACCATTCTTCACTACCTAGAATAACTTTTTCTTGAGGCATAATATTTGTTTTTTTTAATGTCTAATTATAAAAGTCAAATGTAAATATTTGTTTTTAATAACAGGATAAATTTACATAAAGAATAAACCCGCTATGTTATACAAACGTAACGGGTTTATTTTGGTATCTAAAATACGATTTTCTATTGTTTTGTAGGCTCTTCGGCTTTATTAACTTTTACGCTTAATTCCTGAGCTCCCTCTTCAATATCCATGAATATCTCATCTCCTGAAGAAATTTTAGAAGTAATAATCTCTTCGGCAAGTGAGTCTTCAACATATTTTTGAATGGCTCTTTTTAAAGGTCTTGCGCCAAATTGCTTGTCGAAACCTTTGTCTGCAATAAAAGCTTTTGCTTTGTCAGAAAGAGTCAGTTTATATCCTAGTTCAGTAAGACGAGCATATAATTTTTTCAATTCGATTTCGATAATTAAATCGATATCATGTTTCTCCAATGTGTTGAATACAATTACATCATCAATTCTGTTTAAGAATTCAGGAGCAAAGGTTTTTTTCAACGCATTTTCGATGATACTCTTAGAATTGTCATCTACACTTGCGGCTCTTGCAGCTGTTCCAAAACCTACACCTTGACCAAAATCTTTTAATTGTCTTGCTCCAACATTTGAAGTCATGATAATTATGGTATTTTTAAAATCAATTTTTCGGCCTAAACTATCAGTTAAATAACCATCGTCTAAGACTTGTAGTAACATATTGAAAACATCTGGATGTGCTTTTTCAATCTCATCCAATAATACAACACAATATGGTTTTCTACGTACTTTCTCTGTTAATTGACCACCTTCTTCATAACCTACGTATCCCGGAGGAGCACCAACTAAACGAGAGATTGCAAATTTCTCCATGTATTCACTCATGTCAATACGAACCAATGCATCTTCAGAATCAAATAATTCTTTAGCAAGAACTTTGGCTAATTGTGTTTTTCCAACTCCTGTTTGTCCTAGAAAAATAAAGGAGCCAATTGGTCGGTTTGGATCTTTCAGTCCAGCACGATTTCTTTGAATAGATCTTGCAATTTTTAAAACAGCTTCTTTTTGTCCAATAACTTTACTTTCGATAAGTTGTGGTAGTATAGCTAGTTTGTTGCTTTCTGTTTGTGCAATACGGTTCACGGGAATTCCAGTCATCATTGAAACCACATCGGCAACGTTGTCCTCTGTAACCTCAATTCGATTGTTTTTTGCGTCCTCTTCCCATTGTTCTTGAGCTATTGCTAATTCTTTTTCGATGCGTTTCTCGTCATCTCGAAGTTTTGCAGCCTCTTCATATTTTTGTTTTTTGACAACAGCGGTTTTTAGTTCGCGAATCTCTTCCAGTTGACGTTCTAAATCAAGAATTTTTTTCGGAACTTCAATGTTGGTAATGTGCACGCGAGAACCAGCTTCGTCTAAAGCGTCAATAGCCTTGTCCGGTAAAAAGCGTTCTGACATGTATCTATCTGTTAGTTTGACACAGGCTTCAATTGCTTCTTGTGAGTAAATAACATTATGATGGTCTTCGTATTTGTTCTTGATGTTGTTTAGAATTGTAATTGTTTCTTCAACAGAAGTTGGTTCTACGATTATCTTTTGAAAACGTCTCTCTAATGCGCCGTCTTTTTCAATATACTGTCTGTATTCATCTAGTGTTGTTGCTCCGATACATTGGATTTCTCCTCTTGCTAGAGCGGGTTTAAACATATTGGATGCATCCAAAGAACCAGTAGCTCCACCAGCACCTACAATAGTGTGAATTTCATCAATAAAAAGAATAATATCGTCATTTTTCTCTAATTCATTCATTACGGCTTTCATACGCTCTTCAAACTGCCCTCTGTATTTAGTTCCTGCAACAAGACTAGCTAAATCTAAGGTAACAACACGTTTGTTGAAAAGGATACGAGATACTTTCTTTTGTATAATACGTAAAGCTAAACCTTCAGCAATAGCTGATTTTCCAACTCCAGGCTCACCAATAAGGAGCGGGTTGTTCTTTTTACGTCGACTTAAAATTTGACAAACACGTTCAATTTCTTTCTCACGTCCTACAACGGGATCTAATTTGCCTTCTTCGGCCATTTCTGTTAAATCCCTTCCAAAATTGTCTAATACAGGTGTTTTAGATTTCTTATTGGATTTATTGGCTGGATTATTAAAATTACCTTCTTTAAGACTGTCATCTTGTCCTGCGTCGTCATTATAAGAGTCTGTAGCTCTTGGTAAATTTTCCAAGAATTCTTCTTCGTTTGGTGTCATATTGATATATTGTTCTTTAGCTACATCGTAATCAATTTTAAGTTTATTCAGTAGCTTGGTTGTGGGATCGTTTTCGTTTCTTAAAATACAAAGCAATAAATGCGCTGTACTTACAGAGGAACTTTGAAACACTTTTGCTTCTAAAAAAGTGGTTTTTAAAGCGCGTTCTGCTTGCCGAGTTAAATGAAGATTTTTCTTTTCTAAATTAGTCTCTACGCCAGGGGTTGCGGGGCTTAGTATTTCTACTTTCCTACGCAGATGGTCCAGGTCGATAGAAAGGTTATTTAAAATTTGAATTGCTTTACCATTTCCATCTCGAAGGATACCTAGCATCAAGTGTTCAGTTCCTATGAAATCATGACCTAGTCGCAATGCTTCTTCCTTGCTGTAGGTAATAACATCTTTTACTCTTGGTGAAAAATTATCATCCATAATGTATATTTTGTATATGTAAATTTAGTGAATTAGTATTTTAAAAACAAGAATCATACCTGAAGATGTCGTGTCAGCTAATTGACAAAAAAAATGGGGAAATATCGTAAAATGGCATTTAATTTATTAAACAAAAGGGGAAGATAATTTGTTAATAAATCTTTCAAATAAGAATGTTAAAATGCTTTAAAAAATTTCAAAAAGCTGTATATTGGCACGTTTTGAAACTAATATAATATTTTAATATAACAACTTATGTCTGAAGGAGAAAACATAATTCCTATTAACATAGAAGATGAAATGAAATCAGCTTACATCGATTATTCGATGTCAGTAATTGTATCAAGAGCACTTCCAGATGTTAGAGATGGTTTGAAACCAGTTCATCGAAGAGTTCTTTATGGAATGTATGATTTAGGAGTTTTTTCAAATAAAGCCCATAAAAAATCCGCCAGAATTGTCGGAGAAGTTTTAGGTAAGTATCACCCTCATGGAGATACATCTGTTTATGATGCTATGGTTCGTATGGCTCAGGAATGGAGCATGCGTTATTTGCTAGTTGACGGTCAAGGTAACTTTGGTTCTGTTGATGGTGATAGCCCTGCAGCAATGCGTTACACTGAGGCTAGAATGCGTAAAATTTCGGAAGAAATTATGGCAGATATCGAAAAAGAGACAGTTGATTTTCAATTGAACTTTGATGATACTCTATATGAGCCAAAAGTAATGCCAACACGTGTTCCTACGTTATTGATCAATGGAGCAACTGGTATTGCGGTAGGTATGGCAACTAATATGCCGCCTCACAATCTTACCGAAGTAATCAATGGTACTTTGGCGTACATGGATAATAACGATATCGAGATCGATGAACTGATTAACTATATTAAAGCACCAGATTTTCCAACTGGTGGTATTATTTACGGTTATGAAGGTGTTCGGGAAGCATTCAAAACCGGAAGAGGTAGAGTGGTGATGCGAGCTAAAGTTGGTTTTGAAGAAGTAGACGGAAGAGAGTCTATTATCGTTACCGAAATTCCATACCAAGTCAATAAGGCTGATATGATTAAGCGTACTGCTGATCTGGTAAATGATAAGAAAATTGAAGGAATTGCAAATATTCGTGATGAATCAGATAGAAACGGTATGCGTATTGTTTATATTTTGAAGCGTGATGCTACTCCTAACGTAGTTTTAAACACGCTATATAAATATACTCAATTACAGTCTTCTTTCAGTGTTAATAATATTGCATTGGTAAAAGGTCGTCCACAGATGTTGAATCTGAAAGATATGATTCACTATTTTGTGGAGCACCGTCATGATGTGGTGACTCGTAGAACGCAATTTGAATTGCGTAAAGCAGAGGAAAGAGCACATATTTTAGAAGGATTAATTATTGCGTCAGATAATATTGACGAAGTTATTGCACTTATCAAGGCTTCGAAAAATACGGAAGAAGCAAGAGGAAAATTGATTGAAAGATTTAAATTATCCGATATTCAGGCGAGAGCAATTGTTGAAATGCGTTTGCGTCAATTAACAGGTCTTGAACAAGATAAGTTAAGAGCTGAGTATGATGAAATCATGAAGTTAATTGATTACTTAAAAGGTTTATTAGCAGATGTGAATTTAAGAATTGCTTTGATTAAAGAAGAGCTTGTTGAAATTCGTGAGAAATACGGAGATGAACGTCGTTCTTTAATTGAATATTCAGGTGGTGATGTAAGTATTGAAGATTTAATTGCTGATGAGAATGTGGTTATTACAATTTCTCATGCAGGATATATTAAACGTACAAATCTAACGGAATACAAAACACAGAATAGAGGAGGAGTTGGTCAAAAAAGTGCAGGAACGAGAGATCAAGATTTCTTAGAGCACATGTTTGTAGCAACGAATCATCAGTATATGATGTTCTTTACTCAAAAAGGGAAATGTTTCTGGATGCGTGTTTATGAAATACCAGAAGGAAGTAAAACAGCTAAAGGTAGAGCGATTCAAAATCTTGTGAATATAGAGAGCGATGATAAAGTAAAAGCATTTATCTGTACTCAGGATCTAAAAGATCAAGCCTATATTAAGAGTCATAATTTGATTATGGTAACTAAAAAAGGTCAGGTTAAGAAAACATCTTTAGAGAAATATTCTAAACCTAGAGTTAATGGTGTTGCTGCAATTACAATTAAAGAAGGAGATGAATTATTAGAAGCAAAATTAACGAATGGTGAAAGCCAAATTATCCTTGCTGTGAAGTCTGGGAAGTTAGTTCGTTTTGAAGAATCTAAGACTCGTCCAATGGGAAGAACAGCCTCTGGAGTTCGTGGAATTTCGCTTAAAGATGATTCTGATGAGGTAATTGGCATGGTTACTGTAGATAAGGATGCTGTAAACGATTCACAAGTTTTAGTAGTAACTGAAAATGGATACGGAAAGCGTACTAAATTAGTTGATGACGACGGAGAAGATGTTTATCGTATTACCAATCGTGGTGGTAAGGGAGTTAAAACTTTAAATATTACTGAAAAAACAGGTAATCTTATATCGATAAATGCAGTTACTGATGCAGATGATTTAATGATTATAAACAAATCAGGATTGACCATTAGAATGGCTGTTGAAGACTTAAGAGTTATGGGACGTGCTACTCAAGGTGTGAAACTGATTAACTTAAAAGGTAAAGATTCGATTGCTGCTGTTACTAAGGTAATGAAAGATGATCCTGAAGAAGTTGTTGTTGATGAAGACGGTAATGTTGTTGAAGTCGAAGCAATCGAAAGAGTTAAACCTGTCTTAGAAGTTTTAGAAGATGATGGGGTTGTTGAAGAAGATGATGACGAAGACGAAGATTCAGACGATGAAGAAGAGGTTGAAGATGAGTCGGACGATGATGATGAAGCATAACTAAGAATAATACACAAAAACAAGAAAAATTAATTAAATATAAAATAGAATTTTATGAAAAGTAAATATGTAGTACTAGCATCAGCTTTATTGATATCGGTAGCATCTTTTGCTCAAAAAGACGAAATGAAAGCTGCCGAAAAAGCGTTTAAAAAAGGAAACTCACAAGAAGCAGCGACTATATTACAAGGAGCTGAATCGTTAATTTCTAACGCAAGTGATGATGAGAAAGCGCAGTTTTTCTTTTTAAAGGGAAATACATACTTAGATTTAGCAAATAAAAAAGTAGATACAGATAAAAATTTATCTTTGGCCGCAGATGCTTATTTAAGTTTAGTAGATGTGGAGAAAGCATCTGGGAAATCAAAATATTCGTCTCAGGCTACTAAATCAATTATTGAGATAAAGTACAAATTGATAAATAGCGCTATTGCTGACTCTAAAGTTGACAAACATGGAGAAAGTGCAAAGAAACTTTATGATGCCTATTTGTTAGATAAAAAAGATACTTTGAATTTATATTATGCTGCTTCTACTTATGTGAATGCAAAGGAGTATGAAAAAGCAATGAAATTATATGAAGAGTTGAAAGCAAATAATTATTCTGGAAAAGCAACTAATTATTTAGCAATAAATAAAATATCAGACGAAGAAGATCTTTTTACTACTGCTGCAGAAAGAGATAAAGTGGTTAAATTAGGTACTCATGAAAAGCCAAGAAATGAAGTTATTCCTTCAAAAAGAGGAGAGATATACAAAAACATGGCTTTGATCTTAGTTGATGCTGGTAAAACAGAAGAAGCTAAAAAAGCGATTTCAGAAGCTAGAGCTGCAAACCCTGAAGATACTTCATTGATTTTGACTCAGGCAAATTTATATTTGCAAACTAAGGATTTTGAGACTTACAAAAAATTAATTAATGAAGTATTAGAAAAAAGCCCTAACGATGCTGATTTAGTTTTTAACTTAGGAGTGTTAAGTGCTAATGCTAAAGATATTGTTAATGCTGAAAAATATTATGCTAGAGCCATTGCGATCAACCCTAAATATGTTAATGCTTATATCAATATGGCGGCATTAAAGTTAGATGCTGAGAGTACTATTATTGAGGAGATGAATAAATTAGGGACTTCAGATAAAGATATGAAGCGTTACTCAGTTTTGAAAACTCAAAGGCAAAATATATTTAAGAGTGTTATTCCTTATCTTGAAAAAGCATTAGAAGTAGATTCAAAAAACGATGATGTTGCTAAAACACTTTTGAATGTGTATAGTGCATTGGAAATGACTGCTGAGAAAAAAGCTTTAGAAGCAAAAATGAAGTAATATATTCTTTAAGACTAAAAAAAAGCCTATCTGATTCAGATAGGCTTTTTTTATATAATCTTTTTTATAACTCTGAGTTTATGGGTATGCTTATTTATTTCGGCATTGTAGATTCCTAAATGATCTAATCTGTCAATTCGTACTTTTCCGCTAGCGTGAATAATATAATTGTTTTCCATGATAATCCCTACATGTATGATGTTTCCTTCGTCGTTGTCAAAAAAAGCCAAATCACCTGGTTCGCTTTCCTCAATAAAGCTTAAAGCTTCTCCTTGCATAGCTTGTTGCGATGCGTCTCTTAATAATTTGTACCCATTAAGTTTGTAGACCATTTGGGTAAAACCAGAACAATCAATACCAAAAGGCGTTTTTCCTCCCCAGAGGTAAGGCGCGTTCAAATATAAAAAGGCTGTACTAATAAGGTGTTTTTTGTCTTTGACGCCATTGACTTTAGTTCCTTCAAAATCAAAATGACTTGTGTTTATGTTGTCATTGCTGATAAACGTAATAGAAGCTCCTAGAGGTATTGGCATTAGCAAGTTAGAAGGCCCTGTAACGTATTCGATTAAATCAGAATTTAAAATGATAGGATCCTCTGATAGTTGATTGAAGTTTGATTCATCAATAACTTGGTATTGTTTAGAGTCGACCCAGCCTTCATATCCGTCGAAATGCATTTTGATACGAGACCATTGTTTTTGTTGTTCTAAAACTTCAAAATGCTCGCCAAATAAAACTTGAGAAACGATTTCGCTTCTGTCACTAGGTTCAAACCGAAGCGGGATTATAGCCAGATTACAAATTCCGAACATTTATGTAAAATTATGAGTTAATAGTTATGAGTTATGAGTATGAAAACTCATAACTCATAATTATTTAAATTCTTTCTATAACAACTGCTGAAGCACCACCTCCGCCATTACATATGGCTGCGGCTCCAATTTTAGCATTATTTTGTTCTAAAACATTCAATAATGTAATGATAATTCGGGCTCCTGAACAACCTAGTGGGTGTCCTAGTGAAACTGCTCCTCCATTTACATTTACTTTATCGTTGTCTAGACCTAAAATTTTAGCGTTTGCTAGTCCTACAACTGCAAATGCCTCGTTAAATTCAAAATAATCAACATCGCTGATGCTTATACCTGCTTTGTCTAAAGCTTTAGGAATTGCTTTCGACGGACTTGTTGTGAACCACTTTGGTTCTTGTGCCGCATCAGCATAGCTTTTGATAAAGGCTAGAGGTTTTAAACCTAAAGAGATTGCTTTTTCTTCGCTCATTAAGATCATAGCTGCTGCTCCATCATTTATAGTTGATGCATTTGCAGCGGTTACAGTTCCGTCTTTTGAAAAAACAGCATTTAAAGTTGGAATTCTATCTATTTTAACATTTGTAAATTCTTCGTCTTTGGATACTATAATCGGATCTCCTTTTCGTTGTGGAACTGAAACAGGAACAACTTCGTTATCAAATTTACCATCTTGCCAAGCTTTTGCTGAACGCTCATACGATTGAATTGCGTAGTTGTCTTGGTCTTCTCTGGTGAATTTGTATTCAGAAGCACATAAGTCCGCACAAACGCCCATAGCGTTATTGTCGTAGGCGTCAACAAGACCGTCCTTTTGCATTCCGTCAACCATAGTAGAAGGACCAAATTTTGTCCCATTTCTCAAATTCATGTAGTGAGGAATTAAACTCATGTTTTCCATACCACCTGCAACTACGATTTCGGCATCACCACATTGGATAGCTTGGGCTGCAAGCATAACAGATTTCATACCAGATGCACATACTTTATTTATTGTTGTACAAGCAACAGTATTAGGTAAACCTGCAAAAATTGCTGCTTGACGTGCGGGAGCTTGTCCTACGCCAGCCTGAACAACATTACCCATATAAACTTCATCAACTAGATTTGGATCTAATTTTATTTTATCTAATGCTCCTTTAATGGCTATTGCACCTAATCTTGGAGCGGGTACTGTAGATAATCCACCCATAAAACTTCCGATAGGTGTCCTAACGGCAGAAACGATAACAACTCTTTTGTTCATGATTTTTATAATGTTGGTTTATGTAGCAAATTTAATCATTTTAAAACAAAATCTGATTTTGATTTGATTATTATATTTTTGCAAAAGAAATATTGTTTTTATTTAAAGCTATATGTTTGATAGTGAACTCGTTTTATAAAAATGTAAAAAAACATTAAAAAAAAGCCCCGAAATAGTTGTGAGTAATGCAATGAAGTGTTACATTTGCAACCGCAAAAAGGACATGTTTTCTTTGAGCTTGGAGGGGTGCCAGAGTGGTAATGGAGCAGTTTGCTAAACTGTCACCGAGCAATCGGTGCCAGGGTTCGAGTCCCTGTCCCTCCGCTTAATTTTTTTATGATTCAAAATTAGTATTTTGAGTTCTCATGAAAATGGGGAGATTATAAAAATTTTAAAATGAATATTGAAT